>Ga0194113_10002018_pt1 | contig 27806 bp, 23 predicted proteins | sample TA2MahC200mmetaG_FD_146193 | JGI IMG/M metagenome (GOLD analysis project Ga0194113, IMG submission 146193) | Freshwater microbial communities from Lake Tanganyika, Tanzania - TA2015017 Mahale Deep Cast 200m | ecosystem: Environmental > Aquatic > Freshwater > Lake | place: Tanzania: Lake... | reverse complement strand
GCCAGCGCGCTCGAAGGCTTCTGGTCGGTCGTTGTCGGCGTCGCAGCCGAGGCGTCGGTCAAGGCTGGCAAGCCGGTGTTGGTGGATGATCTGCTGCGGGAGAACGGGGTCGCGGCGTAACCGGCGACGGACGACCGATGACGAACGACGAATGACAGATCACGCATCACGCATCACGCATCACGCACCACCGCCAACCCCCACCCGCCTGGTGCTCACCTCGGGCCTGGTGATCGCGCTCTGCATCGTCGGCGATTCGTACCTTTACAGCATCTTGCCGTTGGAGGCGCCCAGCCTGGGGATCGCGCTGCCGTTGGTGGGCGTGCTGCTGAGCGCCAACCGGCTGGTGCGGCTGCTCTCCAACACGGCCGCGGGCCGAGTCTACGAACGGTTCGGAACCCGGCGGCCGTTCGCCTTCTCCGCGGCGTTCGGCGCGCTGACGACCGCGGTCTATGCGCTGGGGCAGGGGTTCTGGCTGTTCCTGCCGGCCCGCCTCGGTTGGGGGATCACCTGGTCGGGGCTGCGGCAGGGCGGCTATCAGGCGGTGTGGGCGAGCGACGAACGGCTCCGCGGCCGGTTGATGGGCCTGCTGTGGGGCGTCATCCGGCTCGGCAGCGCGCTCAGCGTGGTGGCCGGCGGCTATCTGTGGGATCAGTACGGGTATCGCACAGCCGCGCTGGCGGTGCTCGCAGCGAGCGTGTTCGCGGCGCCTTTGGCGGTTACGATGCGGTGGCCCGGCGCCATGCATCACGCGTCGCCCGGGAAACCCCGCGATGCGCTCTGGTCGGGGCTGGCCGCGGCGCTGCAGGCCGACCGCAGCCGCCGGCTCCTCCTGGCGGGCTTCATCTATGCGGTGTTCGAGGGGGTGCTGATCTCCACCACATCGCTCTTTCTGGCGGGCCGGCTGGGAGCGGATGGGCTGCCCGGCGGCCTGGGGCTGCGGGTGGGCACGGTGGCGGGTTTCCTGCTGGCCGTGCGCTGGACATCGGAGATCCTGTTTGGCCCGGCCATCGGCGCGCTGGCTGACCGCTTCGGCCGCGTCAACGTGTTGCTGGGGCTGGCGTTCAGCTTGCTGGCGGGCGTGATCGGCATGACCTGGCTGGCGGGGCTGCCGCTGCTCCTTTCACTGCTCGTTGCATTCGTCAGCAGCGCGGGGCTGAACATCACCTTCAGCGCAGTCGCCAGCACGGAAGCGCAACGCACCGCGCGGCCGCAGCTTTTCGTCGGCGCTTACACCACAGCCGGCGACGCGGGATCTGCATCGGGGCCACTGCTGGCGTATTCATTGAGCGCGCTGGCGGGCGGAATGCAGAACCTGTATCTGGTGGGCGCCGTGACCCTGGCCGCGGCGGTGGCGACCTATTGGCGGTATATCCATCAACGCACGCCGTAAATCCACCCGGATTTGCGGCGCGTCACTCTATCCATTCTTACAGAAGGGACAAGCGTACATGAAACACGGTATTTTGATCCACGAAACGATTGACGATGTCGGCGTTGCCGTTCGCGATCTGAAGGTTGGCGAGGAAGTCGGGATCGTTACATTGGAAGGTCAGCCCGCAGGGTCGGTAGTGATGACCCAAGATGCGCCGCTGGGCCACAAGGTCGCCATGCGCAACATGCCGATCGGCCACACCCTGCTGAAATACGGCCGGCCCATCGGCCAGGTCGTGCAGCCGATCAGCCGCGGGAACCACGTCCACACGCACAACCTGAAGACGCTGCGCTGGAGTTTGGAGGAAGTGGCGGCGCCGCAGATCCCGGTAGGGGCGCACGGCCGTGCGCCCCTACCATTGGGCGGCCGCAAACCCGAAGAGATGAAACTGTGGGGCTATCGCCGCGCGGACGGCCGTTGGGGCGTCCGCAACCATGTGATCATCCTGCCGATTGACGACATCTCCAACGCGGCCGCCACGGGGGTCGCCTCGCTGATCAAGGGCACGATGGCGCTGCCACATCCCTATGGCCGCTTGCAGTTCGGTGAGGACCTGGAGCTGCTCTTTCGCACACTGGTCGGCACTGGCTGCAACCCCAATGTCGCCGCGGCGATTGTCATCGGCATCGAACCGGTGTGGACGCAGCGCGTGGTAGACGAGATCGCCAAGACCGGCAAACCGGTAGCAGGCTTCTCCATCGAACGCCACGGCGACCTCAAGACCATTGAAATGGCCTCCTGGAAGGCGATGGAGTTCGTCCAATATGCGACCGAGTTGCGTCGTGAGCTGTTCCAGGTGCAAGACCTCTGGATGAGCACCAAATGCGGTGAATCGGACACGACCTCGGGGCTGGCGGCCAACCCGACCGTGGGCCGCGTCTTCGAGCGGCTGGCGGGGGCCGGCGCCACCTTGATCTTCGGCGAGACCACTGAAGTGACCGGCGGCGAAGATGTCATCGCGGCCCAATGTGTCAATCAGACCGTGGCCGACGGCTTCATGCGGTTCTTCAACGACTACCAGGCGCTCGTCAAGAGCAAGGGCGTGGATCTGCTCGGCTCGCAGCCCACCGAGGGCAACATCCGCGGCGGCCTGACCACCATCGAAGAGAAGGCGATGGGCAACATCCAAAAGATGGGCCGTTGCCAGGTGGTCGGCGTGCTCGATAAGGCCGAGGCCCCCGATCGCCCTGGTTTGCACTTCATGGATTCTTCTTCTGCGGCGGCCGAGATGGTGACACTCTGCGCGGCAGCCGGCTCGGTGGTGCACTACTTCCCCACCGGCCAGGGCAACGTCATCGGCAACCCGATCATCCCCGTCATCAAGCTGTGCGGCAACCCGCTGACCGTCTCGACGATGGCCGAGCACATTGACGTGGATCTCACGGGGCTGCTGCGGGTCGAGATCAATCTCGACGAGGCCGCGGATAAAGCGATGGATGTGCTGGAGCACACCATCAACGGCCGCTTCACCGCAGCCGAGACGTTACGCCACGACGAGTTCGTGCTGACGAAGCTGTACGAGAGCGCGTGATGGAAGCGAGAGGGTAGACAAGGATACAAGTAGACAAGGAACGCGGCGTGCTGGACGCTTGCCGAGGCATGGGAAGCGTGGTATACTCGATTTGTCGAGTGGCACGGCGCGCCACGCTGCGCCGTGCTCTGTCTGCTCAAAGTGGGAGGATCCGTGACGCCGCCGCAGACCGACTACGATAGCCCGTGGAAAGAGGCCTTGGAACGCTTTTTCGAGCCGTTCATGGCCTTCTTCTTTCCGGCAGCGCACGCCGGTATTGACTGGTCGCGGGGTTACACGTTCAAGGACAAGGAACTGCAACGCGTGGTGCGCGACGCCGACCTGGGCCGCCGCTAGGCCGATCACCTGGCGCAGGTCTGGCTGAGCGATGGCAACGAAGCGTGGGTGCTGATCCACATCGCGGTGCAAGGCCAGGCGGATGCTGAGTTTCCCCGGCGCATGTACACCTACAACTATCGGCTCTTCGATCGCTACAATCGCCGCGTAGCAAGCCTGGCGGTGTTGGGCGATGAGGATCCTCTCAATAATCCGGGGTAGGGGCATGGCCTTGCGCCTGCCCATGTGGGCGACCGCAAGGGATCGCCCCTACAAATTGAGAAGATACGGCGATGATGATCCTGCATGGCGGCCGAGCGAGTTCGGCTACGACATCTTCGGTTGTCGGGTCAGCCTGACTTGCCCCACCGTCAAGCTGTTGGACTACGCGCCACGCTGGGAAGAGCTGGCAACCGATCGCAACCCGTTCGCGGTCATCGTGATGGCGCACCTGAAGACGTTGGCGACGCGCGGGGATGCGTCGGAACGGCTGCACTGGAAGCTGAACCTGATTCGCGGCCTGTACGACGGGGGTTACAGCAAGACAGACATCCTGGAGTTGTTCCGCGTTATTGACTGGTTGTGCCGCCGATGGCCGCCGCCACAATCCACGCCAGCGACAACCTGGCGCGACTCAAGGCGCTGCTGCGCCACGCGGCCACCATTGGCTCGCCGGAGGAATTCGAGCAGATCCTGATGAGCAATACACCCGCGTGACGCAGCGGCGCTACGGGAGGTCCATCTGACTATATACTATCTGCCCTATGGGAAAACGCACCTGGCCCTCACCCTGCCCGACGAGTTGGCGGTCCAATGGCTGGCGCCGCGCGATACGCCTGCCGCGGCCGATCCGCTGGAGGCTGTGGCGCAGGCGCTGATCTTATCCCACCCCCCGGCTTTTGGCCCGGAGGGTGGGGTGAGGAGGGTTGCCATCGCGGTCAACGACAAGACCCGCCCTGTGCCCCATCACCATCTGCTGCCGCCCCTACTGACAAAGCTCGAGGCGGCCGGCCTGGCGCCAGAGACGATCACCTTGATCATCGCTGCCGGCACGCACGTGCCCATGCCGCCAGAGGAGTTCGGGCTGGTCCTGCCGCCGGAGATCCTCCGGCGTTACCCCGTCATCTGCCACAACTGCGAAGATCACTCCAACCTCGTCTGCCTGGGCAAGACGCAGCGCGGGGTGGATGTGTGGGTCAACCGGCAGTTCATGGAAGCCGACCTGCGCATCGTGGTCGGCAACATCGAACCGCATCAATTCATGGGCTGGTCGGGCGGGGTGAAGAGCGCGGCCATCGGTCTGGCCGGCAAGGAGATGATCAACGCCAACCACGCGCTGATGAGCGAGCCAGGCGCCGAGCTGGGCCATTACGACGACAACCCGATGCGCCAGGAGGTCGAGGAGATCGGCCAAATGATGGGGGTTCACTATGCGCTGAACGCCATCCTCAACGACCACAAGCAGATCGTCCATGCGCTGGCCGGAGACCCGGCGACCGTGATGCGCGCCGGCATCCCCCTGGCGCGGCGTATCTGCCAGGTGGAGGTCGCCGCGGCCTTCGATCTGCTGGTCGTTTCTCCCGGCGGCCATCCCAAGGACATCAACGTCTATCAGGGGCAGAAGGCGCTTGGGCACGCCAGCCTGGTCGTGAAGCCTGGCGGCGCGATCATCCTGGCCATGGCCTGTCCAGAGGGCGCCGGCAGCCGAGCCTACGAGGCGTTCATGGCGGACCCGGATATGACCTCCTACGAGGCGGTGCTGGCGCGCTATCGCCGCGAGGGTTATCGCATCGGCCCCCACAAGGCGTTTCAGATCGCGCGCGACGCCAGTCGTGTGCGGCTGATGACGGTCAGCGACATGCCGGCCGACTTCGCCCGGCGGCTACTCCTCAATCCGGTTGGCAGCCTCGATGAGGCGCTGGCCCTTGCGCGTCGCGACCTGCCCCCGCATCCCCGCGTCGGCGTTATGCCGGTCGCCAACGCCACGATCCCGGCCTTGGCCTGAAGGGGAAGCCTCGAAGCAGTTGGGTTGTTCTTTGACGCCCGCTCCAGTTGCGCTAAAATGGGACCATTTCCAGCGTGGAGAGTCGGCCGCGCCACCAAGCCCTGGAGGCAACCATGACCACCCATGTCTTCCACCCTACTCGCTACCACAACACCCTCGGCCCGCATGAGGCGGTGCTGCGCATCGCCGATGGCGATACGGTGGCGACGACGACGGTTGATGCCCACGGCGTTGACCAATACGGTAATCTCGTCGCTGCGCGTCCCAACCCGCAGACCGGGCCCTTCTACATCGTCGGCGCGGAGCCGGGCGATACGCTGGTCGTGCACCTGGATCGGCTGGCGCCGAACCGGCCGACAGGCTTCACCTTCACGCCCGTGGCGCCAAACGTCGTTGACCCCGCGTTCGCCCGCGATCTGCCTGAGCGCCAACGCCTGACCTGGCGCATTGATCGCGACCAGTGGACCGCGTCTCTGGCCGATGCCGGCGGCCGCCTGGGCGATTTTACCCTGCCGCTGGCGCCAATGCTCGGCTGCTTTGGCGTGGCGCCGGCCCACGGGCAGTTCCTCTCGGCCATGACGTCGGCCGAGCACGGCGGCAACACCGACTACCGCGGCTTCGTGGCCGGTGTGACGGTCTATTTGCCGGTTTTCGTGCCCGGCGCGCTTTTTTCGTTGGGCGACGGCCACGCGACGCAAGGCGACGGCGAGATCGTCGGGACCGGGATCGAGACTTCGTTCGATGTGCAATTCACGGTCCGGCTGCTCAAGGGCAGGCTGATCCACTGGCCGCGGGGGGAGAACGCGGACTATATCTTCACCGTCGGCAATGCCCGGCCGCTCGATCAGGCAGTGCAGCACGCCACCACAGAGATGCTGCGCTGGCTCCAAGAGGACTACGGTCTGAGCGTGGCCGAGGCGAGCACGATCCTGGGCCAGTGCGTCGAGTATGACCTGGGCAATATCTACGACCCGGCGTATACGATGGTCTGCAAGACGCCGCGGCATGTGCTCCCACCGATTGCTGACCGCTGACGGCTGACCGCTGATAAGTGCATACTCCATGTCACATCCTCTCATCCACAACCCCCACCTCGAGGGGGATCCGTTTCTCTGGCCTGGCGGGCCAGACGGCGTGCTGTTGGTGCACGGCTATACTGCGACGACGGCCGAGGTGCGCCCCCTGGCGCGATCGCTGTATGGTCGCGGCTATACGGTGGCCGGGCCGCTGCTGCCCGGCCATTACACTTGGCCGGAGGACGCCAACCGCTACAAGTGGCGAGACTGGGCGCGCGCGGTCGAGGCGACCTATCGCGAAATCGCGTCGCGCTGCCAGCGAATCGTGGTCGGCGGCGAGTCCACGGGCGCGCTGCTGGCGCTCCACCTGGCGAGCGAGCATCCCGAGATCAGGGCGGCGCTGGCCTATGCTCCGGCGTTGCGCCTGACGCTTGGCCCCCTGGACGCCCTCCGGTTGCGCGTGGCGGCCTTTTTCATCCCCTATGCGCCTAAGCGCCGGCTCGACGCCGGCGGTCTGTGGCAAGGCTATCCGGTCAACCCGCTCAAGGGCGCGGTCCAATTGCTCGCCTTGCAGCGCGTCGTCAGGGCTCGTTTGCCGCGAGTGGCTCAGCCGCTCCTTGTCGTGCAGGGCAGGCTCGATGCGACCGTTCATCCCAGCGCGGCGCAGACCGTCTACGACCGCGCGCGCTCCTCGGTGAAGGAACTGCACTGGATGGAACGCTCGGCCCACACGGTCATCATTGACCAGGAGCGCGAGAAGGTGGCTGAGATCACGCTGCGGTTCATCGCACGCGCGCTGGCAGAGTGAGGAAGGAGGGGCGCAAGAGCAGGAGGCATCTGTCCTCATCCAACACCCAACATCCATCATCCATCATCCAACAACCCCAAGGAGTCCATCCATGTCACGTCCTCTTCACTGGTACGACTACATCACCATCAACATCTATTGGCTGGGCCTGACGACCCTGGCGCAGACCCTGACGCCTCTTGTTGTGCCGCTGCTTGTGCAGCAGTTCGTGGGCGAGGCGTTCAAGGGCACTTTCTACGGTACCTTGCGTCTCTGGACGCTGATGGTGGCGCTGCTGGTGCAGGCGCTCATGGGGATGCTCTCGGACCGCAGCATGTTGCGCTGGGGCCGGCGCCGACCTTTCATCCTCACCGGCACGGTGGCGGACCTGGTCATCTTGAGCGCCATCGGCCTCTCGGCCGGCATGTCGGGCATGGCCGGTTACTGGTTTCTCTTTGGCATGATCATCCTGCTGATGATCGCGTCGAACACCGCGCACGCTGCGCAACAAGGACTTATCCCTGATCTTGCGCCCGACGACAAGCGCGGACGTTTCTCCGGCATCAAGGCATTCTTCGAGGTTCCGCTCCCGCTCATCCTGGTGCCTTTTACCATCGCCAAACTGATCTCGGCGGGCAATATGTGGGGCGGCCTGCTGTTGGCCATGGGGATTCTGACGCTCAGCATGTTGCTTACGATGTTGGCGCCCGAAAAGCAGCGGGCCGAAAAGCCCCCGGCGCTCGACTGGCAGTCCTTCCTGCGCCTGCTGGGGATGACGGCGCTCTTTACGACGGTGATCTTGGGTGTTGGCTCGGCAATCCCGCTGGCAGGACGGGCGCTGCGCGGGGTGGAATCCACCGCAGTGCTGGTCGGTGTGATGGGCCTGACAGGGTTGCTGGCGATGGGGATTGCGGTGGCGTTGGGCGTTTGGGCCAGCGTGCAGATCAGCATCGGCCGCTATGCCGCCAGCTCCAACCCGTCCTTCACCTGGTGGGTCGTCAGCCGGCTGGCCTACCTGGTGGGTTCGACCAACCTGGCCAGCTTTGCGGTCTACTTCCTGCAGGGCAGGCTGGGGCTGGTGCGCGAGCAGGCGGCCGGACCGGCGGCCATGCTGATGCTGTTCGTGGGCGTGTTCGTGCTGATCATGTCGTTGGTCAGCAGCGCGATAGCTGACAGGATCGGTCATCGGCGGCTGTTGGTGATCGCGGGCATCGTGGCTTTCGTGGGGGCCATGGTCGCGATTGCGGCGCCGAATCTGTTGGTGATCTACGGATCTGGCTGTCTGATCGGCATCGCTACGGGGCTCTTCTTCACCTCCAACTGGGCTTTGGGAACGCGTATCGTGCCGCAAGCCGAAGCTGGCCGCTATCTGGGCATCTCCAACCTGGCCGGCGCGGGCGCGGGCGCGGTGGGCGCCTACATCGGCGGCCCCATCGCCGATTACATCACAGCACGCGCGCCAGGCGTGCCCGGCCTGGGCTATGTGCTGCTCTTTGCGATCTACGGCATCATGTTCCTCATCTCTGTCGTGGCGCTGCGGTGGGTCAAGGAACCGCCGGCCGCGCAGGGCTGACACATGACTCAGCGATGCTACAAAGGAGCGTTACACTATGTCGTCAGAGGTTACGACAAGGCGAAGGCCGGCTTCGAGATCTTCTGGGACGAAGCCCGCGGCTCCTACGTGGATCATCTTGTAGACGGCGCACAGGGGCCGGAGATGAGCCAGATCGCGGGCGCGGCGGCCATCGTCTCTGGATTGGCGCCGCAGGAACGCTGGGGCCGGATCATCGAGACGATCACCGACCCGGCGAAGCTGGTCATCTACACCTGGCAGATGAGCGGCGGGTTGTTCGGCCAGGGCCGCAAGCCGGGCTGGGACGTGCAGACGCAGATCGTGCGGGCCGAGCCGTTCATGAGCTATCTGGTACATGACGCGGTGGCGCTGGCGGGCAAAGCCGATCAGTTGGTGGAGATTTACGCCGACTGGTCGCAGTTCCTCGCTGGCGGCTATGACACCATCGGCGAGGACTGGCGACACGGCACGCACGTCCACGGCTGGAGCTGCACGCCGACGAAGGATATGGTATTCTACACGCTCGGTGTGACGCCAGCCGCGCCGGGCTACGCGGCCGCGCGCATCGCGCCGCGGCTGAGGTCGCTGGCCTGGGCCGCGGGCAAGATCCCCACGCCGCACGGCCTGATCCACGTGCGCGCCGAGCCGGGGAAGGTGGAGATTGACTCGCCTGTGCCGGTGATCATAGACCTGCCAGGGCACGCGCCGCGGCGGCTGCCGGCTAGAAAGCACGTCGTCAGCGCGTAAAGATCAGTTGCTACGCGCCAGGCGCTTCACAAGGCCTGGCGCGTTCCATGGAGCGTCCTTCGTTGCTCGAACACCAACCCACACACGTCAGCCGCCGCGCCTGGCTGACGCTGACCGTCTTGCTGCTCCTCAGCATCGCCGCGCCGCTCAACCAATCCAAAGTCCCGCCCATCCTGCCGATCCTGATGGAAACGTGGGGGCTGCCGGTGGGCCGGGCCGGTCTGTTGATGTCCGTCTTTGCCGTGACCGGGCTGCTGCTGGCGCTGCCCGCGGGCTTCATCTTCCATCGGGTCGGCTATCGGGGGACGGGCGTGCTGGCCGGCGGGAGTATCGCGCTGGGCGCGGCGCTCGGCGCGCTCAGCCCCAGCATCGCCGTCCTGCTCTTGGGCCGGGTCATCGAGGGGATCGGCACGGGGTTCGTCGCGGTGATGGCTCCGGCCGTGATCGCGCCCTGGTTCCCGCAGCGTCGCGGGATCGCGCTGGGCATCTGGGCGATCTGGGTTCCCGTCGGCCTGCTGACGATGCTGCTGCTGGCGCCGGCGCTGGCAAGCTGGGGCGGCTGGCGCAGCGTGTGGTGGTTCGGCTGCGGCTATGCCGTGCTGACGACCCTCTTGTTTCTGCTCCTGGTGCGCCCCGCGTCGACCCCGTCCCAGGCTGGGACGATCCCGGCGACGCAAAGGCCAGCGGCTGTCGGTGCGACGCTGCGCAACCCGACCATCTGGTGGCTGGGGGCCGCGTTCGCCTGTTACTGCATCGCGGTCTTCGCCGTCGGCACCTTCCTGCCCACCTACATCTACACCGTGCGCGGGATGGCGTTGGCGCAGGCCGCGCGGCTGACCAGCCTGACCTCGCTGATGTCCATCCTCTCGGGGCCGGCCGGCGGCGTGATCTCCGACCGGATCGGCTCGCGCAAACGGGTCTATCTGTTCGGCCTGGTCGCCGCCGCGGTCATCCTGCCGCTGACCGGAGCCGCCAACCTATCGCTGCTGATCGTCCTGATCGCGGCGCAAGGCTTGTTCCTCTCCGTGACGCCGCCGAACATCTTCGCGGCCGCGGTCGAGACCGGCCGCGAGACGGGCGGGAGCGGCCTGGCGATGGCGGTCGTGATGATGGGGCAGAACGCCGGCGTGCTGATCGGCCCGCTGCTCTTCGGCGCGCTGGCCGAATCACCGGGCGGCTGGGGGTTGGCCTTCGCCAGCCTGCCGGTGATTTGCCTGTTGGGAGTTCTGGCCGGCGCGCAGGCGAGGGTGGGGTGACGGGGTGACAGGGTGACAAGGTGACAGGGTGATGTGAGCGAGAGGACTTGCGGCCAGTCGCTCGCCTGCGGGCCAGAAGCTAGACGTCTTTCAGGAGAAAACACGATGCAGATTCCATCCCAACCATTCATCATTCCCCTCTGGCCGGACGGCGCGGCCGGCTCGGAGGATTGGACGCAGCAGGAGCAGATCTCGGCCATGCCGCAGGGCGGCCTGAGGGTCATCCGCAATGTGAGCCGGCCGACCCTGACCGCGTTCCTGCCCGACCCGACCCTGGCAAACGGGACCGCCGTCATCGTCTGCCCCGGCGGCGCGTTCCATTTCCTGGCCTACGAGCACGAAGGAATCCAGGTGGCGGAATGGCTGAACCGTCGCGGCGTCGCCGCGTTCATGCTGAAATACCGGCTGATCCCCACGAGCGAGGACTTCGCGGCCGAGGTCCAGGAGCGCCTGGCCGACCGCACCAAGATGGCCGGCGCGATGCAGGCGCTCGCGCCGCTGATCCTGGCGGATGGACAGCAGGCGGTGCGCCTGGTGCGCCAGCGCGCTGCCGAGTGGGGCATCCGCCCCGACCGGATCGGCATCATGGGCTTCTCGGCCGGCGGCGGGGTGACGATGGCGGTCACGCTCCACCACGATGCCAGCAGCCGCCCCGACTTCGCCGCGCCGATCTACGCCGCGCACTTCGGCGAGCTTATCGTGCCGGCCGACGCGCTGCCCCTCTTCCTCGTCCATGCCGACGACGACCCGCTGGTCCCAGTGACGATCAGCACGACGATCTACGCCGCGTGGCACGCGGCCGGGAAGCCGGTCGAGCTGCACATCTACGAAAAGGGCGGCCATGGCTTCGGGATGAACAAGCTGGGGCTGCCGGTGGATGGGTGGATCGAGCGGTTCGGGGAGTGGTTGGAGAGTTCTTGACAGGATTTACAGGATGAACAGGATTCGGTTGATGCCTTCCTGTCAATCCTGTAATCCTGTCTCGCTTCGTGTCTACTGCGCCGCCAGCTCGTGCGCCCGCTGGAGCAACAGATCCACGATCGCATCCGCCGGCATCGGCAGCCCGCCCTCCTGGAATTGGAGCAGACTCAACAACGGCATCTCCATCATGAACCCGGTCGGATCCATGCCGATGCCGTCGCTCTCCTCGCCGCCGAACATCGCCGCGGTTCGTGACTTGATCATCCGATACATGGGATCAAATGCGACGCGGCCGGCCGCGTCCGCCAGCCACTCGCGGACGGTGGATTCGCGGTTCAGGATGCACGGCAGCTTCAGGGTCGAGCGCAACGTCGCGGCCAGCGTGCAGCGGATGTCGGCCGCCGACGCGGCGATCAGGATGTCGAACTCGCCGTCCTCGGTGATCCACTGACCGTAGCCCGGATGGTAGTAGGCGAAGGCCCGGAAATCGAGCGGGATCGCCACGGTCTTCGTCTCGCCCGGCTGGAGCGCGATCTTGGCGAAGCCCTTCAGCTCCTTCGGCGGCCGGACGAGGCCCGACTTCCAGTCATGCACGTAGACCTGGACGACCTCCTGGCCCGCGACGTGACCGGTATTGGTCACATCCACCGAGACGGTCAGGCCGTCCACGTCGTTGAACGTCTCAGCCGAGAGCCGGGGGTTGCTGTACGCAAAGGCCGTGTAGCTCAGCCCGAAGCCGAAGGGGAACGCCACTGGCCGCGCCGTGGCGTCGTAGTAGCGGTAGCCGATGAAGAGCCCTTCGCCATAGCGCACCTGGCCCGCGCCGCCGGGGAAGTTGATGTACGCGGGCGTGTCGGTCAGGGTGAGCGGAAAGGTCTCGGCCAGCTTGCCCGACGGGTTCACCTTGCCGAACAGGACATCGGCGATGGCGCCGCCGCCCGCCTGCCCCATCATCCACGCCTCCAGCACCGCGGCCGGGCCATCCAGCCACTCGCCCATCGTCAGCGCCGAGCCGTTGTTCAGGATCACGACCGAGTTCGGCTGCGCCGCGCAGACGGCCTGGATCAGCGCGACCTGCGGCGGGGTGAGGCTGAGATCGGCCCGGTCGTAGCCTTCCGATTCGATGAAGCCCGGCAGCGCGCAGTAGAGCAGCGCCACGTCGGCCGCCCGCGCCGCGGCCACGGCTTCTGCGATGAGCGCCGGATCAAGGGCCGGCGTGGCGGGATAGCCCGCGCTGTATGTCAGGCCGGCGTCGCCGGCGAGCTTGCGCAGCTCGTCGAAGGGGCTGTCCACCATGGTCGGGTTGATGTGCGAGCTGCCGCCGCCCTGGAAATGCGGCTCTTTGGCCGCGCGGCCGATCACCGCGATGCGCCGCGGTTGTTGGAGCGGGAGAAGGCCGTTGTTCTTGAGCAGGACGATGCCCTCCCCGGCGACCTGACGGGCGAACGCGTGGTGCGCGGCCGCGTCGAACGCGCCGCCCTTCGATCGCGAAGCACTCAGGGCGCGGCCCTTCGGCGTCTCGGCTGCCTTGAAGATGATGCCCAGGATGCGGCGCACCGCTTCGTTCAGCACGGCCTCATCCAACGCGCCGGACTGGATGGCCTCGATCACGGCCTGTGTGCGCCGCGTTTGCGGGCCGGGCATCTCTAGATCCAGCCCGCCCTGCAACGACATCACCCGGTCATGCACCGCGCCCCAATCGGAGACTACCAGCCCATCGAAGCCCCACTCCTCCTTGAGGATTTCGACGAGCAGCCGGTGGTTCTCGGAGCAGTAGACGCCGTTGAGCTTGTTGTAGGCGCACATCACCGTCCAAGGTTTGCCCTCCTTCACCGCGGTCTCGAAGGCCGGCAGGTAAATCTCGCGCAAGGTGCGTTCATCCACGACCGCATCAATGCGGAAACGCTCGGTCTCCTGGTTGTTGGCGGCGAAGTGCTTCAACGACGTGCCGACCCGCTGGCTCTGCACGCCCTGGATGAAGGACGCGGCCAGTTGGCCCGCCAGGAACGGGTCTTCGGAGAAATACTCGAAGTTGCGGCCGCAGCGCGGGTCGCGTTTCATGTTGGCGCCGGGGCCGAGCAGCACATCCACGCCGAGCGCCGCGGCCTCTTCGCCGAGGGCCGCGCCCACCTGCCGCAGCAGCGCCGTGTCCCAGCTCGACGCCAGGCACGAGGCGGTCGGGAAGCAAGTGGCGGGCAGGGTCCCCTTGCCGATTGCATTCACATCGGACGAGCGGCGCACGCCGTGCGGCCCGTCGGTCATCATCATGGCGGGCACGCCGAGCCGCTCCACCGGCACGGTCGTCCACACGGTGGCTCCGGTGATCAGGGCGGCTTTTTCTTCGAGGGTCATTTGATCGAGAATGGTTTGGATGTCTGGCATGAAGTTACTCCTGTAGAACCAGATCCTTCGGGTTTTCGGAAATCCGAAGGGTCGCGCTGATGTTATATGACGTGCAAAGGATTGTATGATAGACTGCCTCGTAATGCAACTGTGCGGCGGTCGGATCGCCAAGTGTTTAGATCACGAAGACGCGAAGCCGGCGAAGGCCACGAAGCACGAAGGATGCGAAGAATAACGTCGCGCTTTGATACAACGAGGTTCCCATGTTCCGAGACTTGAACAAAAACGGCCAGCTCGACCCCTACGAAGACCCGCGGCAGCCCGTCGCCGCGCGTGTCGCCGACTTGCTCGGCCAGATGACGCTGGAAGAAAAGGCCGGGTTGATGTCCCACACCTTCGTCCCGGTCAACCCCGACGATGTGACGCTGACAGGGCCGGGGATGAACAGCAGGGCGAGCATCAGCGAGATGCTGCTGAACCGTCACATGACGCATTTCAACGTGGCGCGCATCGCATCGGCCCGCCAGACGGCCGAATGGCACAACCGGCTGCAAAAGCTGGCCGCAGGCACGCGGCTCGGCATCCCCGTGACCATCGCCTCGGACCCGCGGCACGCGTTCACCCGCAATGTGGCGGTCGGCGCCATGACCGGCGCGTTCTCGCTCTGGCCGGAGCCGATCGGGCTGGCCGCCATCGGCGACGCCGCGCTGGTGCAAGAGTTCGCCGACATCGCGCGCCAGGAATATCTGGCCGTGGGCATCCGCACCGCGCTGCACCCGATGGCCGATCTCGCCACCGAGCCGCGCTGGGGCCGCATCAACGGCACCTTCGGCGAGGACGCCGAGCTGTCCGCCCGGCTAACCGCGGCCTACATCCGCGGCTTCCAGGGCGAGACGCTCGGCCCGCACAGCGTCGCCTGCATGACCAAACACTTCCCCGGCGGCGGGCCACAGAAAGATGGCGAAGACCCCCACTTCCCGGAAGGCAAAGAGCAGATCTACCCCGGCGGCATGTTCGACTATCACCTGATCCCGTTCGAGGCGGCATTCGCGGCGAGCACGGCGCAGATCATGCCCTACTACGGCCAACCGCAGGGGCTGCCGGGCATCGAGGAGGTCGGCTTCGCTTTCAGCCGAGATGTGATCACCGGGTTGCTGCGCGAGAAGTACGGCTTCGACGGCGTGGTTTGCACCGACTGGGGGCTGATCACGTCGGCGCACCTGCCGGGCGGCGAGGTGTTCGAGGCGCGGGCGTGGGGCGTCGAGCACCTGAGCCAGGCCGAACGCATGGTGAAGGCGCTGAACGCGGGCGTGGATCAGTTCGGCGGCGAGGATTGCCCGGAGGTGATCGTCGGCCTGGTGCGCAGCGGTCAGGTGACGGAGGCGCGCATTGACGAGTCGGTGCGCCGCCTGCTGGCGGATAAGTTCCGCCTGGGCCTGTTCGACAACCCGTATCTCGATGTCGCGGCCGCCGAGCAGATCGCGGGCACGCCAGCCTTCTGCGCCGCGGGCGAGCTGGCGCAGCGCAAATCCATCGTGCTGCTGAAAAACGGCCAGATCGGGGCCGGCCGGGCGCTGCCGCTGGCGGGCCGGCCGCGGCTCTACATCGAAGGGATCGCGGCCGAGACGGCCGCGGCCTATGGCGAGGTCACGGCGCAACCCGCCGATGCCGATTTTGCGATCCTGCGCCTGCAAACGCCCTTCGAGAAGCGGACGGGGTTCCTGCGCGAACACTTCCACGCGGGCGATCTGGACTTCACGGGCGAGGAGCTGGCGCACATCCTGGAGATCCTTGACCGCGTCCCGACCATCGTGGTGATCCACCTGGATCGGCCGGCCGTCATCCCGGAGATCGCCGCCGGGTGCGCCGGCTTGTTGGCCGAGTTTGGGGCGAACGATGCGGCCGTGCTCGATGTGATCTTCGGCCGCGCAACGCCGGTGGGCAAGCTGCCGTTCGAGCTGCCTGCTTCGATGGCGGCTGTGCGAGCGCAGAAACCGGACGCGCCACGCGACTCGGAGAATCCGCTCTTCCCGTACGGGCATGGATTGACGTACTGAGGCGTGAAGCGTGAAACGTCAAACGTCAAACGTTGTTTTCCTGGACCACCGGCTGTCATCTTACCGTGGTCGCTGACGCCTGTCATAGACACCAAAGCACGATCTTCGTATCATTGGGTGGGCGCCAGGAATTGAATCACGTTTCACGCCTCACGTTTGGCGCTTGGCGCATCACGTTTCACCATCAGGAGCAACCCCATGAAACAACGCATCGTTTTGGTCGGCGCAGGGAGCGCCCAATTCGGTTACGGCACGATCGGCGACATCCTGCAGAGCAAGGTGCTCGCAGGCAGCGAAATCGTGCTGCACGACATCAACCCCGACACGCTGGCGGTCGTCGCGCAGAACGGCCGCACGTTCATCGCAGAACACGGGCTGCTCGGCAGCATCTCGGCCACCACCAACCGGGCCGAGGCGTTCGGGGGCGCGGACTTCATCATCATCTCGATCGAGGTGGGCAACCGCTTCGAGCTGTGGGAGCAGGACTGGCGCATCCCGCAGCAGTACGGTGTGCAGCAGGTGTACGGCGAGAACGGCGGCCCCGGCGGGCTGTTCCACTCGCTGCGGATCATCCCGCCCATCCTGGACATTTGCGCCGACATCGCCAAGATCTGCCCGCAGGCGACCGTCTTCAACTTCAGCAACCCGATGAGCCGCATCTGCACCACCGTGCATCGGGCCTTCCCCGACCTGAAGTTCATCGGCATGTGCCACGAGATCGGCTCGCTGCCCAGTTTTCTGCCGCGCATCCTGGGTGTGCCCTACGAGGCGTTGGAGGTGCGCGCGGCCGGGCTGAACCATTTCAGCGTGGTGCTCTCGGCCAAATACAAGGAGAGCGGGCAGGACGCTTATCCCGAAATCCGCGCCAAAGCGCCGGGGTTCTTCGGCGCCATGCCTTCGATGGCGACCGTTCACAAGTACTTCAAAGAGACCGGGCAGCGGCCCAGGTTCGGCGAGGAGCTTGCCAAACTGGCGACCGAAGCCTGGCCGGAGCGCCGCGTCTTCCAGGTGATCCTGGAGAAGTTCGGTTTGATGCCGATCACCAGCGACAGCCATTTCGGGGAGTACATCCCCTGGGCCTACGACGCGACCGATCACAAGGGCATCCTGGATTTCTATCGCTTCTACAAAGAGTACCTGTCGAACATCCAACCGGTGATCGAGCTGCGGCTGAAGGAGCGCATCATCCCGATCATCGAGGGGATCCTCACCGATGCGGGCTATGTCGAAGAGGCGGTCAATCTCCCCAACAACGGCCTGATCGCCAACCTGCCCGATTGGATCGTGGTGGAAGTCCCGGCCACCGTGGACAAGAGCGGCGTGCATGGCATCCCGATGGGCAGCCTGCCGCACGGCTTCGCCGGCTTGTTGATGAATCAGGTCGCGATCCATGATCTGACCGCCGAGGCGGTCATCCACAAATCGAAGGCGCTGGCGCTCCAGGCGCTGTTAGTTGACCCGATCGTCAACCAGTATCAAGGGATCGAAGAGATGCTGGACACGATGATCGAGTATCAGGAGAAGTGGCTGGGGTACTTGAAGTAGCGCATAGGCGTACAGTCACCGCAAAGGCGCAAAGAACACAAAGAAAGCTCATGCTTTCGTGGCGCTTGTGTCTTTGTGTCTTTGCGGTGCCGCTCGCTGTGCGCCTCGAGGCGTTCAACCCGCTCATCCCCACCGACGCCGACCGCAGCGGGCTGCCGGTCGCGGCGCTGCGTTACGTGCTGACCAACCGCACCGATCAGCCGGTCGCTGCGACGATCGTCGGCAGCCTGCCCAATTTCATCGGCGCGGATGGATCGGCCAATGCGCCCGGCCCGAAAGGGAACCGCAACATCTTCCGCGCGGGCGAGGCTGTGCAGGGCATCTTCATGACGTCGGATGGCGTGTCGCCCGCGGCCGAGCAGTGGGGCAGTATGGCGCTCGTGGTAGCGACTTCAGTCGCCGCCCCGAACTCCGGCGCGACTGAAGTCGTGACTACGAAAATCAACGAGATTACCTATCGCACCGACTGGCTGAAGCCGCACTGGGGCGCCAGCCTGCTCGATTTTTGGGATGATCTGGCGGCCGATGGCCGGCTGGATAGGCGACCGCCGTCGGGCGCGGCCATGCCGGTCGGCTCGCTGGCGGTCAGCGTCACCATGCCACAGGACGAGACGCGCGCGATCACCTTCCTCCTCGCCTGGCGCTTCCCCAACCGGATGACCTGGACGCCGCCGAAAGACGCCGCACCCGGCGATTGCGGCTGCGCCGACGCATCATGCTGCGACCCGAACCGCATCGGTAACTACTACGCGACGCAATTCCGCGACGCCTGGGATGTGGTCGAGCGGGTCGCGCCGCAGTTGCCGGACCTGGAAGCTAACACCGTCGCCTTCGTTTCCGCCTTCTGCGCGAGCGACCTGCCGGAAGCGGTGAAAGAGGCCGCGCTGTTCAACGTCAGCACGCTGCGCAGCCAGACCTGCTTCCGCACGCCCGATGGCCGGCTCTACGGTTGGGAGGGGTGCCACGACAAGAGCGGCTGCTGTCACGGCTCCTGCACCCATGTCTGGAACTATGAGGTCACAACCCCCTTTCTGTTCGGCGACCTGGCCTGGCGGATGCGCGAGGTGGAGTTCGCGCACGCCACGCGCGACGACGGCATGATGGCGTTCCGCGTGCATCTACCGATTTCCCGCGGGCAAGAGTTCGGCAAAGCCGCGGCCGACGGCCAGATGGGCTGCATCATGAAAGTCTACCGCGACTGGCAGCTCTCTGGCGATGACGAACTGCTTCGGGCGCTCTGGCCGAAGGTGCGGGCCGCGGTCGAGTTTTGCTGGATCCCCGGCGGTTGGGATGCAGATCGCGACGGGGTGATGGAAGGCTGCCAGCACAACACGATGGATGTGGAGTATTTTGGCCCCAACCCACAGATGGAGGGCTGGTATCTGGGCGCGCTGCGCGCGGCCGAAGAGATGGCGCGACACCTGGGTCAGGCCGACTTCGCCGCGACCTGCCGCGAACTTTTCGAGCGCGGCCGGGCGTGGACAGACGCCCACCTCTTCAATGGCGAATACTTCGAGCATGCAATCCGGCCGCCGGCCAGCGCGGCCGATGTGGCGCCCAGCCTGCTCGTCGGCATGGGCGCGGCCGATCTGCGCAACCCGGACTATCAGCTCGGCCCCGGCTGCCTGGTGGATCAACTCGTGGGCCAATACATGGCGCACGTGTGTGGGTTGGGCTATCTGCTCGACCCCAACCATGTGCAGACGACCCTGCGCAGCGTCCTGAAATACAATCTGCGCGTGGGCTTCGGCGACCACTTCAACTGCATGCGTTCCTATGCGCTGGGTGACGAGGCGACGCTGTTGATGGCGAGCTATCCGCACGGCCGGCCCGCCAACCCCTTCCCCTACTTCACCGAGGTGATGACCGGCTTCGAGTACGCCGCGGCCATCGGCATGTTGTACGAGGGGCAGACCGCCGAGGGGTTGCGCTGCATCCAGAATATCCGCGACCGCTACGATGGCCGCAAGCGCAGCCCGTTCGACGAGGCCGAGTGCGGCCATCATTACGCCCGCGCGATGGCTGCCTGGGCCGCGACGCTGGCGCTTACCGGCTTCGGCTACTCTGCAGTCGAAAAGCGGCTGACGCTGGCAGCCAGAGACGGAACCTTCTTTTGGTCGAACGGCTACGCCTGGGGCGTGTATCGCCTGGCCGGCGACGCGCTGACCCTCAGTGTGAGCCGCGGCGCGCTCACCGTTGGCCGGATCGTGCTGACCGGTCGGGGCGAGCTGGCGCTGCCCGCGGCGCAAACGGTGGTCGCGGGCGAATCCGTAACATGTGCGGTCGCGCGCTGATCCACCGCGCCTCTCAACCAACCTGGACATCTACGATAGTGCGGCCGGGGTTATTGTCGTGCGCCAGGTAGCTCTTGACACGGCGCAAGTTCTCGTGGTTAGAAATCGGGTCACTCTATTTATCTCTTCGCCGGGGTTGCGCATTTCTCGATTTCAGTTACAATGAGGCGAACCCTTTCCGGGTTGTCGGTTGGTGAATCGAGCCATGCCCACTGCTGATCTCAGCCAGGAGATGACGCCGTGCTCGCGAAGGTGCACAGTTGCGCGCTGATCGGTCTGGAAGGCGCGGTCGTGGAGGTCGAGGCCGACCTCAATCCACGGTCGCTGCCCTCGGTCACATTGGTCGGCCTGCCCGACGCCGCCGTCAAGGAGTCCACCGAGCGGGTGCGGGCTGCGATCTTCAACTCCGGCCTCACCTATCCCCGCGGCCGACTCACCGTCAACCTGGCCCCGGCCGATCTGCGCAAAGAAGGCCCGGCCTACGATCTGCCGATCGCCGTCGCGCTGCTGATCCTGGCCGAGCAGATCCCTTCAGACCTGGCGGGCGTGCTGTTCCTGGGCGAGCTATCGTTGGACGGCTCGGTGCGCCACGTCAACGGCATCCTGCCGATGGCGCACCTGGCCCACGAGTTGGGCTACAAATCGGTTTTCGTGCCCCAGGCTGATGCGCCCGAAGCCGCGCTGGTCGAGGGGATTGAGGTCTACCCCGTAGACACGCTGGGCCGGTTGACCGCGCACTTTCGCGACTATCATCCCATCGAGCCGTACCAGACCACCCTCGATCTGGATGCGGATCCGCCGACTTATGCGTGCGACTTTCAGGACATCCGGGGTCAAGAACATGTGAAGAGGGCGCTCGAAGTCGCCGCGGCCGGCGGGCACAACGTTCTGATGTCCGGTCCGCCCGGCGCGGGCAAGACGCTGCTGGCCCGCTCGCTGCCCTCGATCCTGCCCCGGCTGACCCTCTCGGAAGCGCTGGACGTCACCCGCATCTACTCGGTGGCCGACATGCTGCCGGCTGACACGCCGCTGATCCGCCAGCGGCCGTTCCGCGCGCCGCACCACACCATCTCGCACGCCGGGCTGGTCGGCGGCGGGCACTGGCCGCGGCCAGGCGAGATCAGCCTGGCGCACCGAGGCGTGCTCTTCCTGGACGAGTTGCCCGAATTCGGCCAGCACACTCTCGAAGTGCTGCGCCAGCCGCTCGAAGACAAGGTCGTCACCATCAGCCGGGCGCAGGGCAGCCTGACCTTCCCCGCGAACTTCATGCTGGTCGGCGCGATGAACCCCTGTCCGTGCGGCTACTACGGCGACAACGAGCGCGAGTGCACGTGCAGCATGACCCTGGTGAGCCGCTACCAGAAGCGGCTGTCGGGGCCGCTGCTCGACCGGATTGACATTCACATTGAAGTGCCGCGTGTGCCGTTTCAGAAGCTCTCGGACGAGCGCCGTGGGGAGTCATCAGCCTCCATTCGGGCGCGGGTGGAGGGGGCGCGGGTGCGGCAGACCGCGCGCTTCGCGGTTGGGGCGGGTTTACGTTCGGGGTCTACGACTTCACACGGCGGCGCCAAGCCTGCGGCGCCCGGCCTGACGAGCAACGCGGACATGGGGCCGACGCAGGTGCGCGACTTCTGCCAGATTGACGACACGGCCCGCCAACTGCTGAGCACGGCCATGCGGCAGATGCAGTTCAGCGCCCGCGCCTATCATCGCATCCTCAAGCTGGCGCGCACGATCGCGGATCTGGCCGGGTCGGAGCGGATTCAGACCGCATACGTGGCCGAGGCGATCCAGTATCGGCCGCGAAGGATGGAGTAGGACAACCTGCCGAAGGACACAAGGAAGTCAACTGGGAGATTTGATCAGCCCGTCTTCGGTGGGCTGAGTGGGGTCGACGCGCAGCAGGCCCAAGGGCAAGAGCAAGCGCTGTTTGCCGACTTGCCCTACCCGGCCGATGATGCCGAGCACGATCGCCGGCAAGGCTTTGCCCGCTTCATGATCGTAGTGCTGGCTCGGACAGTTCTGGAGCCGGGGCCGCCGGAAACCGGTCGTGTCCACCGCCACTGCACAGTAGCCGCTATGATAGCGGACTTGCCACTGCCCAGCGCTGCGCAGGGCCGCTTCCCAGTTGACCAACAGTTGGCCGATCGACCATCCGCCTTGCCGTAAAGCCTGCCACGCCCGCCGGACGGCGCGCTCGGATAAACCCAATTGGGCCAAGCCCGGGATGACGGCCCCCCGACTGAGCAACAACTGGCCGCTGACCAGCATCCAGAGCAGGTGCAGCAGCGCCAAATTGGTGCCCACCGGCACGGATCGCACAACACTGCATAACAACACCATCATCTGCGATGTCTGTTCACTCATGCGACCACGCCTCCGCCATGGAATCAACAACCCGGCCAGTTTACCGCAGGTTCGGGGGAACGGCCAATTTGAAGTTAGCCGAAACTAGAGCTCAGGATGCTCCGCCAGGTCTGAACGGTTACGCTTCAGTTTGTCGCACGCTCAGCGCGCGGCCACGGTCTCTACCACGATCTCGGTCAACGGCTGCGCATCCCGGCCGTCAGCCCAGCGCAGCCGTTCCGCGGCGCTGTACCAGCCGAAGATCAGCCGGTAGCGGCCCGGCTGCAGATCGGCCGGCAGGACGATCTCGTACTGATCGGCCAACAGGAGGCCGGGCTGCCAGGCCGACGGCCGGTAGTATTCGGCCAGCGGTACGCGATCTACCTGCGCGACCTTGCGATCCCCTTCTCCCAGCACGTGGATGAAGGTCGTCCAATCGCGCTCCACGGCCGCGTCCGCCTGCCAGTAAAGAGTCAGGAGCAGCATGCCGCCGGGTCGCCATGCGGCCGTCGCCGATCGAGCTGCGTCCGCCTGCAAAAGATCGTAGCCGCGCCAGCGCACAGCCGGCCCCAGACGCAGATCGGCCGGATGCGAGATGGCGCGCTCGTCTCGCATGGGGAGCGGCAACAGCCGCGCGCCGGCTGGGGTTGGCCGAACCGCGTAGAACGGCGTTCCCGCGGCCAGGGCGCGCTGCATCAGCACGCTGACGCCGGCCGGATCCGCATGCATGATCCACAGATCGGGCCGCACGCCCTCGACGCGCTGCCGATAGCGCAGCGGCGTGATCAGCCGCCACTCGCCCGCCAGGACTGCGCCCTGGGGAAACGGCTGATCGAGGATGTGGCGATCTACGTTCACCTGGCGCTGGCCGACGATCTGCGGGTAGTGGCTGGCGATGTTGACGAGCGGCAGCCCCGCGATGACCGCGGTCAGCGCGACGTCCAGCCAGAACCGGCCACGGCCAGCCCTGGCGAGCCGCGCGCTAGACGTTGTGGACAGGCGCCGACGCACCGCGTCGGCGCCGGCCGCGAACCAGATCGCGGTCAGCCAGTAGGTCGGCGCGAAGTGATCGCCATCTTCACCGATATCGGCCAGGTACTTGAGCGCGGCGGCTATCACCACGAAGTAGGTCAGCAGCAAGAGCAGGCTGACCTTGCCCTGGCGTCGGATCAGCACGCCGATGCCGAACAGCGCGATGGGCACGACCAGCAGCGGAAACTGCCCGCGCGCGATTTCCACGTATTGGCCGAGCGTGCTCAACCCGAAGCTGCGACTGCCGAAGAACGCCTGGGAGTAGTCCAGCGCGAGGATCAAACCGAGCGGGCCATTGGCGTAGTAGTGCGGCGACACAAAGCCGGCCGCGATCGTCTTTCTGACGCCCAGGATCTCGCCTGCGAGTTCGGGCAGGCTCTCGAAGTAGGCCGCGCGCAAGGGGACATAGGCATAGAGCGCCAGCGGCAGCAGCAGACAGATCAGCGCGGGCAGCCAGCGCCGCGGCTGCAAAACCAGCCTGGGTTCCACCGCCAGGATGAAGACCAGCACGGCCGGTCCCAGCAGCCTCATGCTGATGTGATGAGCCAGCCCGAATCCGAGCGCGAGCATCACGACCCAGAGCGGCGTCTTGCCCGCGGCCCAACGGACGAGCAGCCAAAGCCCCAGCACGATGAGAAAGCTCGCAAGCGGGTACACCTCGGCCGCGGCCGCGTGCATCCACAGCCGCGAAGCCGAGGCTGCCAGCAGCGCGGCGGCCAGCGCCGGGATGCGGCCGATCTTCAGCTCTCGGATGAGCAGATAGAGGATCGCCGCGGCTGCGGCCAGCACGATCGCTCCCAACAGCGTCACGCGGAACGCGGGGTCGCCGCCCAGCGGCAGATGAACGAACAGCCATCCGAGCAGCATCAAGACCGGATGCCCCGTGGGGTGCGACACGCCGAGCACGGTCGCCAGCATTTGCAGCTCGCCGCCATCCGCGGCTATCACCGAGGGCGACATGGTGGGCAGGTAGAGCGCCAGACAGGCGATGAGAATAGCCAGCGCGATCAGGGGGTCGCGTTGCGCCAGCACGGCCGGACCGGGCCCGATCGGGCCGGCATCGCGCCGATGGAGATCAGGCATTCAGCTCACCGGCCTTCGGCCCAACACCCACCGGTGGTGCGCCCAGATCTGTTTGATTTGCCAGGGGAGCGCCAGGCGTTCCAGCCACATGTACTTGCGCACCCGGTCGTAGAGGTCCGGCTGCCTGTCCAGGTAGTAATCCATGGTTGACCAGCGCCAGCCTGCGCCGGAGAAGCGGCCTGTCAGCCGTGGGGAGCGGATGCCGAGCCGGCGCAGCAGCTCGGCCGCGGGCATCACCGTGTCGGGCCAGGGCGGGGTGTCCAGCACACCCTGGCCGATGATCTTCACCCCCAGCCCCTCCAGCGTGCGGCGAATCAGGCCGATGTCGGTCCAGCGCTCATCCACTTCCTTGACGAATTCCGGCTCTGCGATGTGTTTGTGGAACTGGTAGCCGACCTGGACCGGGTTGGGCGCGGCGACAAAGACCAGCTTGTTCGAGCAGCGCACCAGCTCACGGAGGAGCGCGGCGGGGTCGTTCAAGTGCCAGAGCGCGGCCCAATTCCAGACGAGATCGAAGCTGCCATCAGGAAAGGGCAGCTTCGCCCAATCCTGAGTCAGTGTGAAGGCCGCGGGCAGCCCCAGCTCGCCCCAGATGCGCTCGACGCCGGCCAGCCGCTCGGCGTTATCGTCAACGAGCGTCACCGGCGTCTTGACGCGCGCCAGCGCCACGCTGTTGATCCCGCTGACCCCGGCCATGCCGTACAGCGGCGCCTCCAGCACCGAGGCGAAGCCGTACTGGCCTTTGAGGTAGAGCAGGAAGTCGTTCAGCACGAACCGCTCGTAGACCAGGCCGAGGCCTTCGTTGTAGTCGGTGAGGTAGTGGCGCCAGGTGGGCTCGGACATACGATTTATCCAACGGGTCGAGATGATATGGAGGATTCGCGCGATCGGGTCGCGATCCTATCAGGATGGCGTCGCTCCGGTTGCGTCATTCAGGTGAACCTATCCCGGCGTCCGGTGACGCGTAAATCAGCGCATCAACCTCGCGCAGAATGTCAGTCAGATCAGGCGCTTCGATCCCGATAACCGAGCTATACGTGTGCTTGTGGTGGGGGAAGTGCGGCAGGTACGGATGGTGAGGTGAGTCGTCATACCGAAAGACCAGCGTTCCATCTGCGCGCTGATAGTGGAACTTGTATGTAGTACGTGTAGTGTCTCGGACACTCGTCTGTTCCACCTCTTCCACAACGAACAGTCTTGAGTCATCATAGAAGCGCACATCGGCCTGGAAGATCGCACCCATCGTGGTCAGGGTCAGGCGCACGTCGTCCAGAACGATGTCGTGACGCGAATGAAGAGTGTCTACCAGACGAGCCAGGTAGCCTTGAAGCGTCACGCCATGACCTCGGCCAATTCCGGTTGAACGGCAGCCCGCATCAACGTGGCCTCGACGACCCGCTTCGTCTTCACGAAAAGATCATAGGTCGCGATCCACTCGGTACAATGCTGCAATGTATCATCGAGATTGCCGGCCTCGTAGCCTTGCGCAAACGCGGCCGATGACAGGTGATACTTCTGCTCGTACTCTCTAAGCTGATCGGCCAACACCAGCAGGTCATCTACTGGATTGCTTGCCGCAATGGCTTCGGCCAGGGCCCGCCGGAATTCGACCGGTGACGGCACACGCCGGGTAAAGGTAAGTGCAGGCATAAAAACCTCCACAGCCATCATGTCATTATCTCTGTCTGCTCGGAAGTCTACCACAAGCGGGTGGTAAAGGCAACGCGTAAGCCGCTCCTACACGCGTCGCGTTATGTCTTCACCACTGATCACCTCAAATCGCGGTCCAGCATCACCAGATCCACCAGCCGCGCGGCGTGCTGTGCGGCCAACGTCTGCGCGGCATCCGTGAAGCCGCTGCGGGCGAAGAAGACGTAATGAATCGTCCACCCCTCGCCGGCGTTGGGCAGCGACTTGAGCACCTTGGGCGTCTTCTCGGCGATCAATTCCTGCACCACCTCGCGGCCCACCGCATCTACGCCCCACTTGGCTTCGCCCAACAACAACGCCTGCTCGCGCCAGTTGATGGCCGCCACGTCCACCTGGGCCTCGCTGTCCCAATGCGCGCCCACCTGCTCCACCGCGCAGGGCAACCGGCCGGCGCGGGCTTGCGTCAAAACCCACGCCCGGCACAACTCCTCGAAGGCGGTCATGCCGATAAAGGCGCGCAACTGCCCTGCGATGCGTTCCCACACTTCGTCGAAAAGCCCCTGAGCCAGCAGAGCGAGATTGGGCCGGACGAAGCGAAAATAGAAGCGCAGATAGTTGTCGGCCAGCACGTAGCGGCTGAGACGTGAAGTGGCCTGTTGCTTGGGCGGCACCGTCACCGGCAGCTCGCGGTGCAGATAGTCCATCTCCACCAATTGGACCAGGTACGGATCGGCGCTGACGCGGGACGGCAGGCCGGCTGCCACGGCGATATCGGCCGGCCGACGCGCCCCTTCGGCGATGGCGGCCAGCACCGCCTGATAGTTCTTTGGATCGCGCACCTGCTCTCCGATCAGGAAGTCCGGGTCGGTGCGGAAGAGACCCGTCTCGCGGAAGAGGGCCTGCTTGATGTTATCACCCAGCGACAGTGTGTCGGAGAATTGCTCCAGGTAGGCCGGCACTCCGCCCAGGAGGGCATAGACGGCTACCCGCTGCTCTGCGCTGTACCGCGGGAAAAAGGCCGTTGTGGCCGAGAAGGGCAGGGGGCGGATGCGCAACGGGCCGGTCATGCGGCCATAGAGCGGCGCGTCGGGGCCCAGCAGTCGCTCCATCATGCCGATGTGGCTGCCACAAAGTACCAGGCAGATGTTGCTGAACTTGAGATGTTGATCCCAGGCGTTTTGCAGGGCCGAAGGCAAGCCCGGCTCAGAGGCGACTGCGTAGGGAAACTCGTCGAGGACGACAACATGCCGCTGTTCGCCTTGACAGACGGCCGCCAACTCCTCGAACGCCTGGGGCCAGGTTTCATAGCTGAAGGTGCGTGGGGCGCGCCTGCCGGGATTGCCATGTTGCCAGACCTGCTGCGAAAACTGACTCAATAACACGTTCGAGGAGAAATGGGAACCAACCCAGTAGAGGTAGGGCCGTTGGCTGGTCTTCGCCCAGTGGATCAGCAACGTCGTCTTGCCCAGGCGACGTCGACCACTGACTGCCACCAGTCGCGCTGTTGGCGTGTCAAGAGGGCATTCAGTTCGTCCAACTCGCGCTCACGATCCACCAACATGACTGAAACTCCCAAATAGGGTAAGTACGATTAGTCTAATCGTACTTACCCTAATAGTCAAATTTGACAAGGCGTCAGGTCTGGGCATAATCGTCACATCAGCAAGGAGAGCACCATGACCGCAAGTCAGACACACTCCACCCGAACACATTCCGCCAGGGTTTGCCCGTGGTGGTTTTGCCCCAATACCCGTGAACGAATTCTCACGCCGTAGCTCCATCCAGCCCGACGTCAACGATCTTCAACTGTTTGGCGATGTCTCGCTCTTCAGAATGGTGGGACGCACTCTTGCGGGCCCACTTGGACATT
>Ga0194113_10002011_pt1 | contig 27852 bp, 43 predicted proteins | sample TA2MahC200mmetaG_FD_146193 | JGI IMG/M metagenome (GOLD analysis project Ga0194113, IMG submission 146193) | Freshwater microbial communities from Lake Tanganyika, Tanzania - TA2015017 Mahale Deep Cast 200m | ecosystem: Environmental > Aquatic > Freshwater > Lake | place: Tanzania: Lake... | reverse complement strand
GCAGAACCCAAGCGGCCTGTAAACGGCTCTTTGATCTATGAGCCAAAGGGACGAGCCCGCGAGTACGCAGCCCTGGCCTGCAACATCTACCGCGGCTGCGACCACGGCTGCATCTACTGCTATGCGCCCGACGCCACGAGGCGCACTCGCCAGGACTTTGCAGCTTCCAGCATCCGCCTGGGCTTCCTGGGCAAGCTGGAGAAAGAAGCCGCAAAGTATGCCGCAGTTGGCACCACTGAACGCATCCTCCTCTGCTTCACCTGCGATCCCTATCAGTACCTGGATCTGCATGAGCAGCACACCCGCCGCACCATAGAAATCCTGCACGGGCACGGCTTGGCCATTCAGGTGCTGACCAAAGGCGGCGGCCAGGCGCTCCGCGACCTCGACCTGTTCACCCCACGAGATGCCTTCGGCACGACGCTGACCCTCCTGGACAACGCTGAATCCACGAAATGGGAACCCCGCGCCGCTCTGCCCGGCGACCGCATCAGGACCATCCAGCGGTTTCACCAGGCAGGTATCCCCACCTGGGTCAGCCTGGAGCCCGTCCTCGATCCCGCCATCGCCCTGGAGATCATCCGCCGAACACATCCCTTCGTGGACGTGTTCAAAGTCGGCAAGCTCAATTACCATCCCCTGGCCCAGGAGATCGACTGGAGCAATTTCGCCGATTGCTCTGTTCGGTTGTTAAAGAGTCTGGGCTATCACCAGAACGCCGACCCGGACAGCCTCCAGCCAGGTCAATTCTACGTCAAACGCGACCTGGCCCGCTATCTCCCCATAAGCCACGTTTGATACACAACATCCCCCTCGCGCCCGCGATGAGACGATAACATCGCAGGTTTGAATCCCGCACCAGTTGCCACCTTCTCCATGAATGATTGTACCAATTCCTCAAATGCCAGATAATCTCGCACCGTAGCCTGGCAAACCCTATCTGGTCCGGCCAGATAGACCGCCGGGTTATAACGACCTCTAAGCTTTAAATTCAGGCCCTGGCCGTCAGTGAGCGCCAAGATGAATGGGTTTTCCTTCCTACCACCAATGTGATCAAAGAACGCCTGGATTTCACGCGCAGGCGTCCTCTCATCGTCGAAATCCACGAAATCAAAATCCATGTGCGCATTGAGGTGCTGATCTATAAAATCGGCAGCCTCCATCACATAATCCACGTTATGATGTGAATCCCGATCTACAGTAATCACCCTGTCGAACCGGCGGCGATACCACCCTGCCAATTGTCCCTCACCAGAAAACAGATCCAGCGCCAACCTGCCTTCAGCCCGCCACGCCGCCTCAATACGATACGCCAACTTATGTGGTTCTACGTCGTGCCCTGCGTACAAGCGTCCTGAATCGCCTATGCGATGCCCCGGCTCATCCCCAATCGCTATCCCCGCCTCGCTCGCCACCTCATCCAACAGCCTCTGCACCGCCTCGTCCTCGGTGCGCACCTGGGCCAGCAGGTCAGCCAGCACCTCCGCGTCGGCTACCGCCAGCGCGCCAATCGGATCGAATGTCGCCAGTATCAAAGCCTCTTCGTCGGGCGTCAAGTCCACATATTTGACAGGCACGGTCGGCTCGTCCCGACTTATCGCCAGGCTAACCCGCAAATGACCATCCAGAACGGTCTCGACGCCTCGGTCTGCACCCCATTCCTCTGATGTCCGCCGGTTCACGATAACATCGTCAACCCAGCCAACTTCGTTTAGCACCCCAGAAAGAGCGTCCTGTTGGAACTTAGGATGAATCCTATAATTGTGGCTATTAGCCAATAATTGCGTTGGGTCTTCTTCGCCATAGCCAGTAATTTTATTAGCCCACTGTTTTGACTTTTTTGCCATTGGATAACCCAAAGATTGGGCGAAAAAGCAGGACGAAAGAAACTCTTACCTAAATAGCCCGTAAAGCCCACCGACTTTAACGGTGGGATATAAGGGCTTCACTTGCTTTAGCGGCTTCAGCCCTGATTTGACAGTATTTAACAAATATGCTATACTATAACTATGTATAAGACAGAATGTGTTGTAATCAAGATTATGCAACCTACCCGACGCAAACAGCAATTCCTGGAAACCTATCAGGGCCTCTTCACCGAAGCGGTTCGGATAGGGCTGGATTTTGCCAAGGAGAACCATACTTCCAGCAGGGCCAAGATTCACCACGCCTGCTATCGGAAGATGCGAGACCTGGGCCTGCCCGCTGATTATGCTCGCATGGCCGTCAACCAGGCCGTCAGCATGGCCCGTTGTTACTGGGGGATGCGCAAGTCCAAACACTTCAAGAAAATGTCCTGGCCCACCATCGACGACAACCTGCCCATCGGCCTGGGTGTCAATTCCTACAGACTTGTCCGCGACGGCAACCGTTGGGTTTTGCGCTTCTCCCTCGGCAAACGTGGCCGCTATCTCTGGCTTCCCCTCTGTGTCGCTCAACGCTATATGGATACTCTCTCTCTGGCTTATGGCGATGCCCGTATCTTTGAACGAAATGGCAAGTGGTACGCCCAATTGCCAATTCGCTATTCTACCGACGCGCCTGCCGTCTGTGACGGTGCTCAGTTCTTCGGCGTGGACTTGGGGATTGCGAAAACGGCAACTTTGGCCGGGCCTGGCGTCGTCAAGTTCTGGTCTGGTAAAGCTATTCAGGATAGGCGGAGACGATTCCAGACCTACCGCCAACGCATGGGACGCAAAGGCAGACTGGACAAGATCAGAGCCAGCAAAGGTAAGGAGCGAAACTGGCAACGCGATGTCAATCATAAGATAAGCCGCGAACTCGTGGACATCGTGGCTGGTGTCCCCGGCGGGGTCATCGTCGTAGAATCTCTCGACGGTATCCGCGACAGAACACGGGGCTCCAAGCGCTTCAACAGGATGATCGGCAACTGGGCGTTTCGGCAACTCAAAGACATGATCGTCTACAAGGCCGACCGTGCCAACGTCCCTATCGTTTTCGTCGATCCTCGCGGTACGTCTAAGATGTGCTCTCAATGTGGCCATGATTCTCGCTCTAATCGTCCTGATCAAGCGCATTTCCGATGCGTCTCTTGCGGCTACCGAGCCAATAGCGATTTCAACGCTGCGCTGAACATCTCTCGGAAGGGGCTACATGCTCTTTCCGATGCGCCGCCTGACACGGCGCGGGCCTCCTCGGAGGTTCCGGGTGTCCATCTCCAACGAGGGCACTCGATGCCGAGCAAATCGGCAACCTGCTAGCTCCCTGTGGGAGCCCCACCAGCTTCAGCGGTGGGAGGATGTCAGAAATCAAGGATTATCTTCAGAGCTTGGCATAATACTAACCCCAGCGGATTCGCCAACAACTGGTCGGGCGATTCCTCGCCGTAGCCTACAATCCTGTTACGCCACTCGCCCATCGTCCCTTAGCCTACCCCCACAGCTCCATCAGCTTCACGAATGCAAACAGCCCGATGACGAACACCACCACCGCCATCAAGCCACCCACGAATCCTGCCACTAGACACTCCATCAGTCCCCCCGCTCTTCTCTTCTACCCATGAGAAATAAAAAGGGCGCACCTCGTCAGTCCCCTGACGCATTGGTGCGCCCTTTGCTTCGGCTACGCAGTGTTGTGATCTCTATGCCTAAAATTCTACAATAAATTACCTGGTTTGTCAAATCGGGGCGAAATGGAAACTCCCTGTCCATGCTGTGGCCAGGGAGTCTTTTGATTGGAGGCAGTCGAAAATACGCTTTCACCGGTTATGCTCTTCTAAGTCTAACGTACACACTATGCCGAATCCCGGCATCTCTTCATGCCAGGGACAGTTTTCACACTGTTCCCCGTAGGTTTCATCTGGGCGCATACCTGCTGGGATTTCGGGCAGTGTGCACTCGGGGACATCATGTACCATCCTCTATCTCACCTCCTTCTGATTGATTTTTTGTGCCCAGGGTGGCTTCAGGTGGCTCTCACCCGCCCCTGTCCTCACTCTTGTGCCATGCCTCAGCCGACACGTCCATTCCCTCCCTTCCTCCCACGGTTGCCAATCAAGACTGTCACACGATCTTCCTCTCCCAGCAACAAGGAGATGCGCTCACGGAGCTCCTTGTACAGGGCATTGTGAGCAAACGTCGCATCCTCGCCTGGCGCGACTTCCGCCGAGGCGGAGAGCTCGATGGTGCGCCAGCCCCGAGCCCCATAGTCCTTCGACGCCCTCAGCGTGGCGACTATCGTGGTCACAGAATAGCCGCCATTGATTGAACGACCCCTGTGATCTACTATCATTTCTGCCTCCTTTTTGAATTTGCCCAATCTGTGGTCTCATGGTACAATAGGAGGCGAAGGGAGTGCAAACCTTCCCCCCTTTTTTTGACGAAGCCCATAGCCCGCCCCGGCGATGGGCTTCCCTCTTTTGGAACTCATTGCGACCCCTGCTTCCCCCTTCTCGCCCACCGAGCCTGGATGGCAGGCCACACCTCGGCCCGGAACTGCTCGAAATTGGCCCTGGGAATGATCAGGTGGGGCGAATCCCCACCGATCGTGATGGGCCGCAGGATAGCTCCGTAGCGATCCATTTTGCACCAGTTCTGCATGGTCTGGGGATGGACCTTCAGGAGCTTTGCTGCTTCCGTAACGGTCACAAAACCCTCGTCGTTAGCCATAATAAAAGCCTCCTTTCATCTCAATTTGCGTCGGCATCTTCTGCGATGATCACGGACAGGTGGACCACCTGGGGGCGGAGCATGGCGGCGCAGATGGCATCCACTCGACAGAGCCCACACTCATGTGCCCGCTCGGGACAATCCGCGCAAACGTACGGCTCGCTGTATAACTGGACTATGTCCAGTCGGGTGCCTGCCAGTGCGGCGTGGAGCTCGTCCAGGATGGCGGCTGCCGCCTGTTCCCAGATGGCTCTCTCGCGGGCAATCTCGTGGTTCTCCAACATGACTCCCCAGGAAACCTTGATGGTCATCGTTTCATTCTCCTTTCTTTTTCTGTGTATCCTGTGCCGGGCCTCTCACTCCGGCGTGTCCTCGCTGTCGCGGCTTGCACCGCTCCCTACTGCTCCCGGTCGCACTCCGGGAGCAGGTGGGAGGGGTCAAACTACGAGTGGGCGGCGGCCTTCTCGCAAAAGACCAAAGCGCTAGTCTGTTGTCAGGCCTAAGGCAAGGGCCTGATAAATGCTGCGGTTTCCAGCATCCCACGCTCTAAGCTGGTAGCGCAGCTGGGCGAGGCGCTCCGCCTGCTTTCTGGAGGAAGCCATTTCCTCCGAGATGGCTGCCCCGATGCCTCCAGTGGGACTTTTCCCACAGAGGCCATTGTGCCGATCCCATTCGGCAATGGAAAAGGCACAGCAAACGGGGCATGAGTTACAGATGATCCACCGTTCTCCTTGGGTTTCGTATAAGTCTCTCATTTCCTTTACCTCCGTTGTTTTTTTCCCGGGCCTCTCACCCCGGCGTGTCCTCGCTGGCTCGCACCGCGCACAAGTCTCAATTATACATGCTCCTGAGTTGCTGATTCGCTGATTTGCTGATTTGCTGATTCGCTGATTCGCTACTACCCTGAATCTGCAACGTTTTCCAGCCGGTCTTGACATTCGCATACAAACTGATACCACGCTTTACCAGTGACGGCAAGGCATTGGTCCTGTGCCTCACACAGCGTGTCTGACATATCCACGATGCAGGAGTGCAAACCATTTTCTGCGGCAAACAGGAACTGGTCTACGATACATTCTAACGCGATCTGAGTCATCTTCATTGTTCTCACCTCCTCTCTTTAGATATCACCTTGATTGGTTAGACGGCAAGGCGGAACAGGGCGAATTATGACGCATGGTTGTCCATGCCAAACTCGTCCTCGCATCTGAAGCGTAAATTCCTCCGCAATCTGTTCTGCCTGCTCCTGGGTAGGTACGTTTTTCGCCACATATTCGGCGTCGTAACCTGTCCACAAGTGAATTACGTCAAACATTTTAGTCCTTCCTTTCTCAATTATACACTCCTGATTTGCTGATTCGCTGATTTGCTGATTCGCTGATTCGCTGAGTCGCCAATCTCTCCTTGAGATCCATGTTCTTTCCTCTATGGTAATATCCTGGTTATCCCTATCTTTCTATATATATTATACCACAAAATCTCAATTCTGTCAATAGGGAATTTGCCTTTTTTCCCCGTTTTTCCGAATATTTTAAGAATTGATTTGAAACAAAACGGGGCAGGAGAGGATTCCCCCTGCCCCGCTCTTCGCGCCCGGGCCATGCGATATGCGATCAATCAATCTTGTCTGGCTCTATGATCATCCTTCCCAGGATGACTTTTACGTCGCCAGGCGAATAATCGATCACAAATTGGATATTATTGCCCGGCATAGAGCCGATGCCATTCTTGCGTTCGAGAATAGCCCTGATTATCTCGATGACTCGTTGTGGAGTATCTTTAGGAATTGTAGGTATCATAACTGCTCCCCCCGCTAATCCGTATCCTCTATCGGATCAATGCCACTGCCCCACCACATCCTCCGCGCAGCTTGCGACGATAGCCTCCACCCCTACCGCCCGCAATGCCTCAATGCTCTCCCTTTCCCCCTCGGTCAAGTCAGCCTCCATCCCAGGCTGCTTGACCTCCACGGGCCTGACCTGGCCGCGCCAGAACACCACCAGGTCCAGCGCGGGCGTCGGCAGGTCGTGGGTGTCCCACACCACCGCCCCCAGCGCACGCAATTGCTCCACGATGCGCCGCTGGTTGATGTCAGGCTTCGTCCACTTCGGCCTGGTCATCCCTGACCTCTTTTGAGAATTCTCCTCTCATCCGCCTCCAACCAGCCTATCCAGCACCGCCCACCAGAACTCCAGCAGGTCCAGCACCTCCGCCTCCAATCGTGAGTTTCACATCATCGTTGGCTCGCACTCCGTTTGTGGGTTTCACACGTACGATGGCTCGTACTCTTTCCTTGGGTTTCACCTACCCCGTGGCTCGCACTTTCATTTTGGGCTTCACAACACCAATGGCTCGCACTCGCTTGATGGGTTTCACCGCCGTGCTGGCTCGCACGCTCTCGATGGGTTTCACTTCCGTGCTGGCTCGCACCTTTCACATGGGTTTCACCTAATTAGTGGCTCGCACCGTTGACTTGGGTTTCACCGTTGACTTGGCTCGCACACCACCTATGGGTTTCACACGCCGCCTGGCTCGCACAAGTTCAGTGGATTTCACACCCCGGTTGGCTTCACGAACTCGTCGGGACCGTAGTACCTGCTGTGACCCGGCTGCGCCAGGATGTAGGGCTCGCTGACAGGCAACCCCTCGGCCTCCCGCCACTTCACCCACAAGTGGCTGAGGAAGATCTTGACCATCTTCCTGATCGCGGCGTAATGGCGACGCAGGGGCTTCCAGTCGGGACGATTCTGCTCGTAGTCTGCTTTCGCCTCGTCGTAAATCCTGCGATAGGGCGAGTTCACCATCAGCATCTGCCGCCCGACGAGGAAGCAGACCGTTTTCAGTCGCTTGTTGAACACCGCCTTCTCGCCTTTCACCAGCCTGGAAGCTGTGGGATCCTGGCCCGCAAACCGCCACAGGCTGCTGACCGTGGGAGACACACCGATGTCCCCGATCAATCCCAACAGCTTTCCGCCCAGGACAGGCCCCACGCCTTTCACCTGGGTCAACCAGGGCCAGGCCGAGTGTAACTCCAACTCACCCTCGAACTCCTGCGCTATCTCGCCCTCAATGGCCTTAACCCGCGTGAACCATTGTTCCCATCGGCCTCGGTCGATGGACCGGGCCTCGTCCGCTTCCCTGTCCAACGCCGACAGGCGGTTGCCGACGCTGATCCTGAACTTCTGTATCTGGTAGTACATGTCTACCAATTGACGCAATTCCTGCATGTTGCTCCTTTCTCGCATTGTTTTGATGGGTTTCATTCACCATATGGCTCGCACCGTTTTGATGGGTTTCGCGCAGATTATGGCTCGCACTTACGGTTTGGGTTTCACATCAGCATTGGCTCGCACAGTTTTGATGGGTTTCGCACAGACTATGGCTCGCACTTTTCACGTGGGTTTCACAGCCCGGTGGCTCGCACGATTTCATTGGGTTTCACATACCCGGTGGCTCGCACGATTGCTCTGGGTTTCACAACTCTAATGGCTCGCACAAGTCCTGTGGGTTTCACTTGTCAAGTGGCTCGCACACATCTTCTGGGCCTCACGCTAGAAATGGCTCGCACCTCCTCAATGGGTTTCACCAGCCGCATGGCTCGCACTTTTGTCATGGATTTCACCCCCGTTATGGCTCGCACAATTGTCATGGATTTCACTTGTTAAATGGCTCGCACCCCGCTTATGGGTTTCACCTTCTCAATGGCTTGCACTTTATCCTCCGCCTCCAACCAGCCTGTCCAGCTCCATCCGCCAAAACTCGACTTCCTCCGGACTGGCAGCCTCGGCAACTAGCTTCTCCAGTTGCCGCACCTTCGCCGCCAACGCCCGTTGGAACGCCTCCCGCTCCCGCTGAGCCTGGCGGTTCGGCTGAATCACACGAGCCTTCTTTGAAGTAGCCCCGCTGCCATCATCGGCAGGCGTTCTACGAGCTGCCCCGCCTACAAACACCAATCCAACCCTGGTGGCGGCCCTCATCGAGCTCAAGCAAGCCAGCCCGCCCGGCCGCCTGTTAGCCGAGGGAATCGAGCGCAGCCTTGTCATCTTCCCCTTCTAAGATCTTATTGGCCCGTGCCAGGTAGAAATCGGCATCGTGCACCACGGGCCTCGGCGCAAACACACCCATCAACGTGGCAAGTTCATCGGGCGTCAATTCGCTGACTGTAACCTTGCTAACCATCGCCGTTCCTCCTCATCCTGAGCCACCTCCGACAATCCCCACACAGCACGTTCCAGCCATGCACCGGCCTGCCACATCGTCGACAGTGCTCGTTCCTCGACCGCCCCACCACCCACCACGCGATCTTCGCCACGACGATGGTGCAAACCGTGATCAGTATCAGACTGCTAATTGAGATCGCCACTGGTGCTGTCATCGTTACACCTCACTACTTGACCGCGTTCGCCTTTTCTGGTATAATGTAGGTGCTTCTAAGACGCGCCTCGCCACCTGGCGAGTTGCCTTTCGGAAAGACCGCCTTCGGCGGTTTTTCCTTTTCCTGAAGCAGGTCTTGACAAAGATCGAGTCTTTTGGTATAATATAGTTGATTCGCAATCGGCCTTGACAAACCGTCTTTTTCCTGGTACAATACTGGTGAGTATCAGTCAGGCTCTCTTGCGCGAATAGGGAGCGAACTCGTACAGAAAGAGTCAGCCTTTACATCGCTGGCTCTTTTCTATTCCGTCGCGCCCCTCTCTTAGCCTAAATCAAATAAGCAATGCAAGCTGATCACCCCCAAGAACAGGTGTATCACCCTCATGAGCCCGCCGAAGGGCCTCAACACAAACATCTATACGGCCAAGTCGCTCGATCCTCTTGATCGGCCAGAGATAGTAGGGATCACCACTTGCATTGTGCGTATCCCATGAAACATTCCAAAAACAGACCGTAGTATCCCGAGTCAACTCCGTAATATCACTCTCAATTTGATGATTACTTGCTGCTACCCAACGAATAGGCATATACACCGTTTTCAACCACGCTGGGGGAATGCGATCTATCCACAACCCGGACTCTGCCTCCTCTGTAGAATCCCTCGTATATTTGACTGCAAATAACCTAGGTATTTTATCTCGACGGCCCAATAACACAGGCCATACTTCTATTGCAACATTGCCTGTATCAACCCGAAATGTTACCGTTTTGGCATCTACGTAAAAAAAGAACCTGGTCTCAGGATACCAAACTTGTAAATCAGGCCGACATCTTAGCTTTAATGCCTCAAGCGAATAATCCAGCCGTATTCCCGATTTATCAATCCCGGGGGCAGTATCCTCCAATCCCGCTTTGTCAACCTGGAAACCGGCTTGCCGTAATCGCCTTTCTAAATCCCACACGTAATCATCGTGCTTCCCGATCATCCTATCTAGCGTGGCCATGATCCAACCAATCCAATACCCGCCTTTCTATGATGTGGATTCTTTCCTCCTCTTGGTCGCAAATCCAAAACTCTCTACCACTCTCCAGGGCCGCTATAGCAGTGGTTCCGGTCCCGCCAAAAGGGTCGACTACCAGGTCGCCCTCGTTGGTCAGCTTTTCGATGCAATACCGTGCTTCCATAGTCCCTTGTTGCCAATCGTGCAGGTTCTTCTCCTGTTGCGATTGGATTACGTCATTCATATTGCGCACATTGGCACGCCCCCCCTTCACAAACCAAAGCAACGGCTTGTAGCGCACAGTGACCCCTTGGTGAAACATTTTGCTTGACCCGCCAGAATGTAGCAAGACAAGTTGCCACCAGAAATCGAGGTGAGGACACATCAATGCAAAAATATCTGGCAACAGATAATGAGCCGCATAGACCACCAGGCTGCCCTCGGGCTTCAGGATTTGCCGGGCAATCTTGGCCAGGTCCCCATACAAGGGAAGATACTCCCTCGCGTAGGGCGGATCAGCAAATATCAAATCCACTGAGTTGTCGGGTAATGTGGCCAATAGCCCCCTGAAGTCGCCATGATGAATCCTTTTCAGTAACTCTGCTTCCCGCTTGAGACGAATCACTCGCCGCGCTTCCTCTGCTGTGCGTGTTTCTACCCATACGCGATAATCCTCCAGGTTCTGGGCAATGTGTAGCCTGATCTCCCGCTCAGCTTCCTTAACTCTGACCAACGTTCTGGCCTGGCGATTGGCCAGCTCTCCTGCAAACGCTGCCCGGGCATCATAAGCGTAGGGCTGCGGCTCATCTGCCGAGAAGTCATACAGTGTCGTTGCCTTATCCAGGCTGTTGTACACCTGGTCGGCGTACCCCATCCACTCCTTCCATTCCCTCACCCTGTCCCGCGTTTCCCTGGTCGTCCGCTTTACTGACCATTTGGCCAATTCACCCCATGCCTGTTCAGAGGTCAGCCAGGGAGAGAAATATAACCCGGGTAATAATTGCGTAATTTCCCTTAAATGGCCCTCAGTGAGTAAATCTTGAGTAATAAACTGTTTAATGCTGTCGGGAAATTCGTGTAATCCCTGACGGAAACTTACTAACGGCTGGCTTATCCCCTTCACCGCTGCAATCTTCTCTTGCGTCCACCCCTCCTCGTCCCTCAGCCTGGCATACTCGGCCCACACGTCGGTGATGGACACGGGACAATGATATTCGTCATTCTCGTTATCCTCGTCACTCAGGCGACTATAATCCTCCTCCGTATAGCCCTCGTGAACTATTACTGCTACCCGCACTCCAGCCCGACTTGCTGCTTCTAGCCTCGTACCCCCAGCAAAGACATGATACTGCCCGTTTTCCCTGTAAACCCATACTGCTCGTGTTAGCTCAAATCCATTCTGGGTCATCCTGGAGGCCAGGCGGTGCACATCCTCGGCCGATCGCGTCTTGCGCGAATTGAATCTGCTAATGATACACTCGGCAGGATCTATCCCATCCAAGAATATCTGTCGCCGTCCATCCCGCTCAAATAGATTCAATTGCATCATCATCGTCCCCCTTAAGACACGCTCTCTCGTGCCCCTGCCAGCCCCTGGCCGACCGAAAGCCCGTCTTGTCACAGTGCTGGCAGCGCCACACCAACGTCTCCCGCTCCTCGTCGGTCAGCAGCCTGGAGGCCAACTCCAACGCCGACTTCCAACTGCCAAACCGCCGCCGCCAGGTCTCGAACCGCCCGACCTCACCGATGCTCGGCGGCCGCCCCAGCTCCCGCCATATCTCGGCCAGCTCCCCCAGCAACTGGTCGTCATTCCACTTCGGAACGCCAAAGATGTTGCTGGTCGCCCCACCGCCCCGCCCGACGTGCGGCTCGGCCCGTTTCGCCGCCGGCGGCCTGAACGGGCATGGCTTCACCGCGTACTCGTGCACGCAATGCGGACAATACAACTCCCGCCGCGTGCGGACCTGTCCGTCCACCGTCAGCGGCAATAAACTGCCGTTCTCGTTGCGGCAGGCGAAGGGGCGTTTATCCATGACGGCGATTCCCATGAGTTATAATTCCAGTCCCAACTGGCTTCTCTCCAGGCGGTCAGCCTCAATGCGCTCCAGGGCCAGCTCCACGTATTCGCGGTTGATGTCACACCCAAACCACCCGCAGCCTAGGCGGTCAGCGACCACAGCAGTGGTACCACTGCCCATGAAAGGGTCAAAAACCAAATCACCCCTGTTGTTCGTTGTACTGATAATACGCTCAAGAAGCCATTCCGGTTTCGGTGTTTCATGGCCTACCCGCCCCGCAGGTGGCCCTTGCCACACAGACGATACTAGCCCGGGATTATTGAAGGTCGGGCGGAGGTCTTCATACTCACGGCGGAGGTCTTCATACTCACGGCGGAGGTATTCATACTCACGGCGGAGGTATTCATACTCACGGCGGAGGTCTTCATACTCACAGCGGAGGTATTCATTGTCGCCGCCTGCCTCTGCATTGAGCCCCCGTTGCAAGTTGGCGTAGTGCTCAGCAGTAGGCAAGCACCACTGGGAGCGGGCAAAATAATGTCCGCCCGCCATGCTTGCTGTACCGCAGTAGGTATTGGCCTTTTCAAAAGCGATGCCTGCCGCCACTACCGCCGCCATCCTGAGCACGGCGCGGCTCAAATGATGCGTGCAGACCTCTCCGTATCCTATATCGGATCAACGTCACTGCAGCCCGCCCCGGCCCCCGTCGGCGCTTGCTATCCGCTAGCCTCTCCGTATCCTATATCGGATCAACGTCACTACAGCCATTTTGTGTTGCTCTGTGTTATAATAACAAAGACCTCTCCGTATCCTTATCGGATCAACGTCACTGCAGCCCGACGCGGTGGGAGACATCCTGGGCAGCACGGCCAACTCTCCGTATCCTATATCGGATCAACGTCACTGCAGCGACGCCGCCGCTCGTTTGCCGCCAGGTCGTGAGCCCTCTCCGTATCCTCTATCGGATCAACGTCACTGCAGCCAAGCCGACGGTGTGGGGGACTGACAAGGCAATTTCTCTCCGTATCCTCTATCGGATCAACGTCACTGCAGCGCGGCCTTCACCGCCAGGATGGAAATCATCACGGGACTCTCCGTATCCTCTATCGGATCAACGTCACTGCAGCGAATCGCATAGAGCGATTGAGCTTGAAAGTGTTGGACCTCTCCGTATCCTCTATCGGATCAACGTCACTGCAGCTTGAAGCTGTTGCGGATTTCAAATCGTGTGCTCCAGCTCTCCGTATCCTCTATCGGATCAACGTCACTGCAGCCCAGCATATAGCGTACGATTTCTCGCTGTTTCAACTCGCTCCGAACGCTTCGGCGGCCAGCCCTGCCCAGTCAGTTTCGCAAATCGGTTTTTGCTCGCCAGGAGCCATGATTTGCGACCGCTTTCCCCTGATCGCACACTTGGTGAAGTTGCGGCTGTCGTGATACGGCGGACGATAGGCATAGTAACCATACTCGAAATCACCCTCTACGCTCATCGCCTCCAACAACTCCACAGGCACAGGCCGCCTCAACTCGTCTCCGCCCCACACGCTCCTGTCCTCACCCACCTCCACGATCCACCGCCTCACCCGCCCGTATCCCTGGCTGCGCTTTTTGCCGAAATACGGCACCTCGGCCAGGATACGCCGAATGACGTCCGCGTCTCCACACACGTGAAAGGTCAGCGCCGAAGTCACCAGGAGCTGCACCGGCATGTGGTAGCCTTTGTAAGGTCCCTTGGCTGTCTCGATCTTCTTGGGCGGCTCACTCACCCATCGCAACACCGCCTCGGCATCCATCCGCCGATTCCAGTATTGCAGATCGTGCTCCCACGGCTCGTCGGGTGCGCCGTAACTGGCACAATAGACCCACTTCGCCGATGCCCCATGTCCCCACGCCGCCAGCGGCAGGAAGTGCTCCCCAGGGACCGGCCACCCTCGCTCGGCGTACCGCGCCTCGGCGGCCTCCCGCCCGTGCTTGCGACACAAAAACTGAAAGTGGCGGCGATGACGGCTATCCTCACGCAGTTCAGGAACACGGATGATCGCCGCCCCCAGTAGCCCGTCCAGGGTAAACATCCGATCGATAGCCACCCCAGCCGTCATCTCCGCCCGCACGACTAATGGTTGGTTCATTCGCTGCTCCTTCGGGCAATTTCTTCCAATAGCTCGACGGTCGCTTCTTTTCGCTCGGCGAGGTGCTTCTGTGCCACGTTAATTGCATCTGGCGCAATCTCACTGACTAATCTCACTGGCTCATCTATCCGCGTTTGTTTGAGATTGAGTTTTACCTTACCCCACCCCCAGCCGGCCCGGCCGCCGATTCTGGGATACGTAGCAAACAGGGCCAGTCCACCCAGGAACGTGCCCATTTCCACTTCGTCGAGATCGTGGAGGACAAACTCCACTGCAAAGACCGTCCCGGGGATCAGGGCCTCGTACGCGTAGCGGCCCTGCTGCGCTTGCTCCTTCTCATCATCGTCCTGAGTAGCTTCTTTCTGCTGTTCGTAGATTGCCAGTGTATCCGCATCCAGGTATTGTTGCAATCGCCGCTCTTTAGCTGAGTCCCGCCGCGTGAAGGGGATAATGTCCAGCAGATCGTACATGCTGAATTGCTCCGCTTGCTCGTGGTATTCCTCAGGAAGCATCCCCTTTGCCTCCCGGCAGATTGGCATCCACTCACTTGGATCCAGCTTCCCGCCAAGAATGCGATTGAACAACGATCCGCCAAAAACAGATAGCGCAGGTAAAAGCTCGCGCAGGGTGCGTTCCTCAGCCACGTTGATATATTTGTCGGGAATTTGCCCAGCATCCTTGCGACTGCCCTTCTTTCCTCCCAACTTGCCCCCTCCGAAGAGCAATTGATAAGTGGCTAGATGCTTCACTGAATCTATGCCTGCTGCTTGCAGAGAGAATTCCGCACACCGACGCCGTAATATACCCCGCACGCTATTGCCCGAAATGACAGGGAGTAGCTCAACCTTCCCCTCCACCACCGCCTTCACGCGGCGGAATTCGGTCATCGTCGTCCCCCGCTGCTCCCCACCGTGAACTATCGGCGACAGGGCCGTCGCCGTGCCCGATATAACTGTGATCATCCTTCCACCTCCTCGAAAAAGTCCTTTTTGCCTTCCTCGAAGGCCTGTTCCTCTTTTTGCACGTCCCGCCAGCGACGCACCAGCGCCGTCAGCAGCGGCGTGTCCTCGCGCAACTGGCGCATGATGTCCCGCTTGGCCTCGTCGGGCAAAGCCAGCAGCCGCAGCAATTCCTGACGGTCGTCCTCGTTGGTTCCCACCTGGATCAAAGACAGAAACCTGGCCACCCGGCTCAGGAAGCCGTCCAGGTCGCCCGTCGTCCGCGCCGCCTGGCTCACCTGGTCGGAGAACATCCCCCAGATCGTGCGGCGATACTTGCTCCAGTCGGTGCTGGAGTGCCACCACATCGTCCGCCACAACAAGATCAGCAGCCGCCAGGCGTCGTAATAGCGGTTGATGTCCAGCCCCTCGGCCAGGGCCTGCAATTGCTCTCGATAATAGTTGTCGCTCATAGCAAACCATCCTCCCTCAATTTTGGTGAATACAGATACCTGGCCAGCTCGTACTGCGGCGTGTTCAGCCAGGGACGCACCGCCTCCCTCGTCCGCTCGAAGTCGCCAAACGACGGCCAGCGCAGAATGGCGTAAGGCAGATAGGCATCGGCCTCGATCTCGTCCCAACCGTGATATTGCCGCAGGGTGATCACGTTAGAGAACAGCCCCAGCACCTGGTGGTCCACGTCCACCAGGTACTCCTCGAAATTGATCCGCAGGCTGAGACAACCCGCCGCGTTCAGCCGCCCCCGCAGCGCCACGTGCTTCTTCTTCGTCCTCGACAGCAACAGGTAGAAATCGGAGACAGGAGGCGTTTTCAGCAGCTCTAATATCAATGGCACGATGTCCTCCCTGGCCAGCACCCTGGCCTCGTCAGGCGTCACGTACCAGTGCGAAAACCGCAACTGCTGATTGTCGAAATACCACTCGCAGGCCGGGCAGACGTTCGGCTCGTCAGGGCAGGCTAGCTTGTCGTGGTCGTTGAACGTCTTGCGGAATACCTTATCCTGCGGCTTCCCCTCGGCCATCGGCAGACCACACACCGCGCACGTCAGCCCGCCGGGCTCGACCTCCAACCCGGCGATGTTTCTGTAAAACCAGCGCGTCACGAACAACATATCCCCTCCTCAAATCCGGTGCAATGGAGTAAAATTCCGCTGCAATAACCGCTCGTCCCCACTGGTGAGTTCACACTCTCGCATGTATCGCCGTGGCCCCATCACGTCGCCATCCATGTCCACGTACCAGCCCGGACTGCCCGGATGCAGCCAGTAATCTTTGGGGCATTTGTTGCGAACATGCCAAATACGGATGCGATCGACCATCTCGCAGTCATATTTCGACCCCGCCTTCGCCAGAGGCGTACAGGGCTGAGGAATGAACGGCGTCCACTTAATACGTAACATGATGTTCTTTTTTAGGGGGATCGCCATTCGCAGATCGCTCATCGATCGCTCGAACTCATCGAAATCCGATAACTCCTCCCACGGATACCCAAAAATGTAGAACATCTTGAAGTAAGTATGCCCCCGACCGATCATCGAGGCGAAGTATTCCAGGATCATGTCGTTGGTAATCGCCTTGTTCACTCGCCGCCTGGTCTTCTCTGTTAAACCGTCGATTCCTACCCTGATCAGGTGATTAGTATTCAGGTCGGGCGCGCCACGGCGCAAAATCGAGTCAATTCTCATGCTGCTAAATGAGGCCGCATAGCCCCTCTCTTTGAGATGAGCGAACAACTCGTGATAGTCGGGATGAGACATCTCATCAGGAGCATAAAAGTTGATCTTTCGAGTGATCCGTGTGTCTGCCCGGTCCAGACATCGGAATATCTCATCCTTCGTGTAAATTCTAAACGGCGTGCTGTGCCCCAGCTCGCAAAAAGCACAACGATACGGGCAACCCCTTGCCATCTCCACGTACCACGCCTTCTTGCGCCCCTCCCATTCGCGGTTGAGATAGGGAGGATTCTCCGGCAATGGCCGCTCTACGTTTGCCGCCGGTACGGAGTCGCCGAATTCCCACCGAGATGATACGATAGTCCCCGGTAAATCGCGCAAGCACTCAGCCTCACCGTAACGCTCCAGTAACAGTAAAGCCTGCTCGATCCAGCTCTCCCCCTCGCCGACGCAAATCGCATCGGCGAATGGAATGACTGGCCGCGGATTGTTCTGCATTGGATGTCCACCGACGATTCTGATACGCGCCGCCTTCGGCAACCGCGCCAACCGCACGAAATCACGGCAGTGATGCAGAGAGATCAACTCCACGTCGTAGCCACGTCCAGGCTTGCGCAGCACGTCGACCTCATAGCCAGCGCGCCGGGCGTGCTCAGCAATATACCAGGCTCCTATTGAGCCCACGTCGCTGTCGTCACATGGCTCGAGTAGACAAATCCTCATCTCACCACCAGTTTGCTAATCATCCTCCAATGCCCCTTTCCGTATCCAGGCCCACTGCCCCGTCCTGGCCAGCCTCACTTTAACCCTGGCTTCCCCCCGCCGCCTGCGCCCGGCCTGCTGCTCGATGGCTACGTGCTTCACGATCCACTTGCAGATGTCCTCCCGCCCCAGCTCCCTCTGCGCCTGGGCCAGGGTCATCAGGTCGAGGTGAAGTGGTTTCACACCGTTCCTCCGCCTCCAACTGTAACCTTGCTAACCATCCCCGTTCCTCCTCATCCTGAGCCACCTCTCGCCAATGGACATCGTCACGTCGCCCCCCCCTTCCCACACGCCGCCTCGTGCCCCTGCCAGCCCCTGGCCGACCGAAAGCCCGTCTTGTCACAGTGCTGGCAGCGCCACACCAACGTCTCCCGCTCCTCGTCGGTCAACAGCCTGGAGGCCAACTCCAACGCCGACTTCCAACTGCCAAACCGCCGCCGCCAGGTCTCGTACCGCCCGACCTCGGTGATGCTCGGCGGCCGCCCCAGCTCCCGCCATATCTCGGCCAGCTCCCCCAGCAACTGGTCGTCGTTCCACTTCAGAACGCCGAAGATGTTGGTAGTCGCCCCACCGCCCCGCCCGACGTGCGGCTCGGCCCGTTTCGCCGCCGGCGGCCTGAACGGGCATGGCTTCACCGCGTATCCGTGCACGCAGTGCGGACAATACAACTCCCGCCGCGTGTGGACCTGGACGCCCACCGTCAGCGGCAATAGACCGCCGTTCTCGTCTCGGCAGGCGAAGGGGCGTTTATCCATGACGGCGATTCCCATGAGTTATAATCCCAGTCCCAACTGGCTTCTCTCCAGGCGGTGCCGCGCAAACATCGCCGCCGAGAGTAACAGGTCAGGATTTTCATTTAATCTCTTTACCGCAATTTCACAATACTTCTCTGATATTTCTATGCCTACCGCTTTTCTTCCAAGATTGCGAGCCGCTACAAGAGTTGTTCCGCTACCAGTAAACGGGTCTAATACCGTATCGCCTTCTTTACTTACTAATCTGATAAGCCAAGACATAAGGTGAGTTGGCTTCACCGTTGCATGTGTATTGCCTGTTCCTCTATCCTTCTTGCTTGCCTTCGGGAATTGGAGTAGCCCGTGTTTCTCTGCCCAACAGTCTATATCAAAGTAGCGGGATTCTGAGCCTGAGTCGCCATAGTTGTCAGGTGCATTGCTTTTTCCTGTTTTTATGCTTCCATTACCTTGATAATGATGTCTAAAGCCTATTCTATCTCTTTTTATACCTTCTCTATATTTCCCACTCTTCGTCATCACCCCATCATTCAAGGCATCATCAGTAACTATTATGTTGGCGGGGAAGCGACCTAAAACTTGTCCGTCTGTTTGGTGTGTTTCTTGTGCCTTACTATCACCATACTTTCCTTTGCTAATTGCACTTTCTTCTCCTCTTGAATGGTTTGTTATTTCTTCACTTGTCGGTATCCTACACCCATCAATATCCAAAGCACCTGTGCCGTGTTTAAGGACATTCTCTACGATGGTCTTTTCGGATAAAGGTTTTCTCGCGAGGATTATGGGTTCGTGTGCTGGCTTCAGGGCCGTGCCCCAGCCGGCCCACTGGCGTGCGGCGGCGGTCGCGGGGGCGGTGATATTGGCGTTTCCGTCGAACTTCCGATATTGCTCTTGTTCTTTGCCGATTCCGCTCACGGCAAAACGGTTATTATTGAGCGTCCTTTTTGTTATTACTTCCCGCTCCGCCCCCGCCGCCTTGTCTATCGCCTTCGAGATGTCGTGCGATTTTGGGAAGCCACTCGCATAAATCCACTCCAGCATATCCCTTATTTCAAACCCTGCGTCTTCGATCGCTACTGCCATACGGTGATAAGTTCTTGTTCCACCAAATGCTAACAGGTGTCCTCCTGGTTTCAATACTCGCAATGCTTCCCGCCACATATCTGCGTTGTAGGCTATTCCTGTACTATCCCACTTCTTCCCCATAAAACCAAGTTCGTATGGTGGATCACAAACTATAGCATCGACACTGTTCTCCTCAAACTGCTTCATCACTTCCAAGCAGTCGCCGTTGTATATCGTTATCCCGTCTTTGTCGTAGTATGGTTCAATTCCCATCTTTCAACTCCTTTAGAGGGACAAGCTGACGGCTTTAGCCGTCATCAGCACAAGTGACTATCGTCCGTGCTTAAGCTGCGCGGCGTCTCGATCGAACATCTCCGCCTGCTCCGGCCTGGCCGCGTCAGCTTGAAGCGGTGTTAGGCAGAAAAGCGGCGGCTGCGCGAGGATCGGCGCGAGCCGTTCCCGCGTCAGTTCAATGTACTCGGCGTTCAATTCGATGGACACGGCGCGGCGACCGTGTTGGATGGCGACGAGGGCGGTTGTGCCCGCGCCGCCGAAGGGGTCGAGGACGGTGCAGGGGATGGGCTCGCCGCCGCACTCGCAGCCGGGATGCCAGCCGACGGTGCGGGATTGCGGGTCTCCGGCTCGCATTCGCGTTAGTCCGTTTCCTGTCCTGCCCGGCATACCATTGTCCGGTCGTCTATCATCTGTGCCAGACAGCGTTTTCTCCACCGTCCTCTCCCACGGCTTCCCGCACGTCGGGCAGCAGCCGCGCTCGCTGGTGCCGGCCAGGATGCACGGCTCGATCAGCTTCGGCGGGAACGTGGCGAAGTGGGCTTCCTTGTACGGCTGCGTGGCGACCGTCCACACACTGCGACGATTGCGGCCCGTGGCTTTGCCGTCCTCGTTCCAGACTCCTTTCCCAAGCGTATCGGCATCGTTCCTAAAGCCTGTTTTCCCCACTTGGCGGACATAGTTTCCACCGCCACCCGGATTCCCCATTCTCTCGTCTGCAAACGGCTCCTTTACCGCCTCGTTGTCGTAGTAATAGGTCGCCCGCTTCGTGAGCAGGAAGATGTACTCGTGGCTTGGCTCTGGCGCATCCACCGGAGGGCGGCGAATCTCGAATACGTGCCCGCAACCACACGGGCACTCTTCGCGGGCGATGATGTCGCCGTTGTCCTCGGCGACCGTCCAGACGGAACGGCGGTTTGCGCCTTTGATGGTTTCATACTTGCGATATTCCACCTTGCTTTCACGTTTGTCGCCAGGCTTGGTGGCTATCCGTGCGCTCGTCTGTCCATCACGTCTATCAGCAATCCACGGCTTGACTGGCTCTCTCACCTCCTCCGCGTCGTAGTAATACCGCGCCGACTTCGTGAGCAAAAAAATCTGCTCATGGCTCTTTGTCGGGCGATCTGTCACTGACTCTGGCATAGGATTGGGCTTGTGCCAGATTATCTCGGATCGGAGCGTCCAGCCGTCCGCTTGTAGGGCGAATGCCACACGCCAGGGTATTCCAACGAGGTCTTTGGGTTTCATTCCGAACTTGATTTGTCTTGGCGTATTATCCACTCCGCCGCAGGCATCAGAACAGAACCGCTGACGTGGATAACCCATAAACTTTTTGCCACATAGTTGACAACTTTTCAGTTCCGTTTTGTTTTGCCTCGCACCTTCGGCTCCGTTTGTGTCCTTCGGTTGTCGTCCAGAAGATATGCCACCGAAATACGAATCCCCCAAATTCAGCCACACCGTCCCGTCATCCCGCAGCACCCGCCGCACCTCGCGGAACACGGCGACCAGGTGGGCGACGTAGGCTTCCGGCGTTTCTTCCAGGCCGATTTGCCCGTCAACTTGATAATCACGGAGTCCCCAATACGGCGGCGATGTCACCACGCATTGCACCGATTTCGCAGGCAACGTCGGCAGCACTGCCAGGCAATCGCCCCGATACAGCATCACGCCGTCCAGGTCTACTCGTTCAAAGGTCATAGCTTTTCCGCCTATCTGCCGTGCTTCACTTGCGCGGCGGTTCGTTCCAGATCGCCGTCGTTCTCGCTGCCAGCCGCGTCAAGTGCAAGCGGGATTAGCGGGATTAGGCGGCTTTCAATAGCGGCAACAATATCGCGAGCACACCACTCGATCGACGAATTTTTCACGTCGCCTGTGGTCCCTTCGAAGTGTTCCCTTAGAACTTGCAAAACTATCCCGTACATAATTCCTCCAATCTGACAAGAAGTCCGCCTAACGATAAAATTTAGCGGCGGGGCGTTTTATGTAACATTTCACGCCCGCGACACAAGCCTGTTTAAAACGGGCTATCTTCAAGCGCGGTAGAAGCCCCGTCCGCTACGATGGGTGTTAGGCCGACGACTGCAAAACCGCCGCAATCTGAGCAGCGCAGCGTACAGCCGTCATCGAGCATAAACTGTGTATCGTCAGTGGCTAGATGCCCGCAATGCGGGCACACAAATGCAATAATCATACAATCCTCCTAAGTCCGCCTAACACGTAAGTGAGAGATCACGTTGGGTGGAGCAGGTGCCGGGCGGCGTTTCGATAAATCCGCACCGCAATTCGGGCAATGTGGTCCCCCAATCCAAGATGACGAAGGGTCGCAAGTCACCTCCCTGCCACAGTTGCCACATTTGATGGCCGTGAATCTTTTTGGCATTTTTCTCCTCGATATTCCCCTGTTACTGACGACAGCTCACCGGGGGCCGTGGTTCCCCAGGCCACGGCCCCCAGCAAAAGGAGGAAAAAATGTCCCCCGCCCCGCCGCCTAGCCAGGTGTCCCGGGCACCTGGCCCGCTCATCACGGTCGCGCACGGCGCAGGAGCAACGACTACTTGTTGAAGCGCTTGTGTGTAATAGGCTTCAGGGCAAACTTGTACACCCCCCAGGCCGACAGCAGTGCGAAGATGAACTGCACCACCGCCACCGCCCAGGGCTCGACCCCCGGCCAGGTGCCGACGGCCGCCACCAGCGCCGCCCACACCACGGCACCGATGAAGTTCGCCAGGTCGGCAAACCGCACCGGCATCCCCAGGGCCTTCAGTACCTCAATCAAGATGGCCATGAACGCCCCGAAGGCTATGGGGCCTACATCTGGTAGCCACATCATATTCCTCACCTCCTCTCCATTTCACTTTAGCAGCTTCCTCAGGGCTCCTCGAAAAACTCGTGTGCTGGCACCTCGCTACCGTTGGGCAAGGCACACCAACACACGTCTGTCTCGTAGACGTAGCGGCTCACCTCCAGCCCCACCCGCCTGCAGTCCAATTCACAAGGCAGCCTGTCTATCGGCTCCGCCACCTTGCGCACCACGCCGCAAGCGAGCATGGCCAGGCTCAACGCGATCAGCGGGATCAGCATCAGCCACTGACACCCACCGCGCCTGTCCCTTGCTCGCCGATCATACATCTTCACCTCAGCTTCCTTCCAGGTCGTTGGCATCCTATGTTCCTCCTCCATCTTTCTGCGGATCAACGCCGCCACGATCCTGGCAAACCGCCGCCAGGCCTCCCGCCGCACCTGTTCAGTTCCTACGGGGATCAACTGACGTTCATCTCACGATGATAGACTCTGGAACAATAAAATCTTTGGGAAACCTGGTATATTCGTCAATTTGAGTGCCGCCCAGATTCGCGTCCCGCAGGTTCGCGGCCCGCAGGTTCGCGACCTCCAGGTTCGCGCCCCGCAGGTACGCGCCCTCCAGGTACGCGCCCTCCAGGTGCGCGCCCCGCAGGTACGCGCCCCTCAGGTTCGCGACCTCCAGGTGCGCGCCCTCCAGGTTCGCGCCCCGCAGGTACGCGCCCTCCAGGTGCGCGCCCCGCAGGTACGCGCCCCTCAGGTTCGCGTCCCGCAGGTTCGCGCCCCTCAGGTACGCGCTCTCCAGATACGCGCCCCGCAGGTACGCGCCCTCCAGGTTCGCGACCTCCAGGTTCGCGACCTCCAGGTGCGCGCCCTCCAGGTTCGCGGCCCCCAGGTTCGCGCCCTCCAGGTGCGCGCCCCGCAGGTACGCGCCCCGCAGGTACGCGCCCTCCAGGTGCGCGCCCCGGCCCCAACCAAGGCGGAGGATGCGCCAGAAGGCCGGGCGCGTAATCCGGCGAAGCCGACAGGCGCGAACAGCAATTTTCTGACAGTCACGTCCGATTTCATCTGACCACTGAGCCCACCAAGGCCACCACCCCGCCGGAGCATAACGACTATCCAATGATAGCATCAGATGAATGCGCCCTAGCCCACATGCCTGGCCATCAGCCAGGCACGGATCGGGGTGTTCAAACCACGCTCCCCATTTCTCCCCCGGAGCTGGGATGGGATAGGCGAACGGTTTACCTTCATAATATGTGCAACAGTCCGGGCTGAGAAACTTGAAACCCGTTCCTTCGGCGACGATCTCTTCCATTCTTTCCTCCTTATGATGAGCGCGATGAAGACATTGCGATTCCTCATTTTACCTCCTCGACGAAAACATCCTGCAACCGAGAGGCGAAATCCTCCGCTTCCTGTCGGGTAACAAAACCAGTGATCACCACCCTCCAGCCCTCGACCGTCCCCGTCGGCGTAGGCGTCGGCGTCCCCGTCGGGGTCGGGGTAAACGTCGCCGTCCCCGTCCCCGTCGGGGTCGGGGTGAGCGTCGGTGTCGGCGTCCGTGTGGGAGTGGCCGTCGGCGCTGGCGTCCGCGTTGGGGTAGGCGTGGGCCCCACGGGGCCATAGACCACGTAGTTCGCCGAATAGCCCACCTGCGAGACCCCGTATCCGATCCGCATGTAGCCGCTCTCCCCCCAGTAGCGGCCCCAGGAGTTCTTCAGTATCCACACCCCGTTCGTCCCCTGATCGTCATCCCAGCCGACCAGGACGACGGCGTGGTTCACGCCGTAAGTGCACGCCTCGTTGACCTCAAAAACGCCACTGGTATAGTTCACAAACCTGATACCGGCGCAGACCGCCGCCGCTATCGGGCCACGCTCGTATATCGCCCGCTTGATGGCCTCCACTGACGGTATGCCATAAGCGTTCCCCACGAAAGCCCATGAGGTGAGCTTCTCACGGTGGGGATACGGTGAACTGCAAGCCAGGTCCCTGGCCTGATACGGGAAATCGGCCTCATAAACCGCCCCCGTATCAAGCTCGCCCGGCGGTATCTTCCACTGATGGTAGTCGTGCGCCCACCACCCGCCGCGACAGCCCCAACCGTCGGTGTTACACGACACCAGGTACTGCTCGGCCAGGTTCTTCTCCACCCCGTCGGCGATCCTGATAGCCGCCTCGAACGGCGCCGCCGTGCCGAAGGCCCAGCAGCTTCCGCAGTTCCCCTGGTTCTTGACCGAGGTGACGCCGTGCGGCCGCCAGTCGAACGCCGACGGCAGAGAGGATGCGTCGGGATTCCCAGCTACCTCCAACGAGACCGAGATCTCCCTGATCGGCTCCTCCCACGGGCGGCCGTAGACCAAACGCACTGACCCCGACCTGGCCGCCCTGAAATGCCCAATCTGCCACTCCGGCGCCCCGAGCAAGTTTTCACCTTGCTCAAACTGGGCCTCCTGAATCTCGAAGACGCTCGTCTCCGCCGTCCGCCACACGTAGCCAGCCGACGGCAGGGCTTGGAGAATAAACGTCACGTCCTGGCCCTTTTCCACCCGCACCACCTTCCCATCGTCGGCCTCGGTCAATACTACCGAGGGCGATGGTGTCAGTGTCCTGGCACAAGCCACCGTGGCCAGAAGTAACGCCAGTATCAGTGCTCTCCGAGTGAAATTTACCACCATCCTAAACATCTCCCCGCCAAGATGATTACGATACCACTCTCTAGCAGAACAGTGAGGTATGTTCCCGCGGTGTAAGTCCCGCGTTCGTCGCCAATCGAGAATGGGTCTCCTAAAATACCGACTGCCACGAGGATGATACCTGCGATAGCACAGAGAGTAACGAGTACGTCCATCTTTCCTCCAAAGTATTTCTATCAAAATAGACGATTGCATGATGGGGACGGCGAACAGGCCTGCCGCCCCCATCACGAATTACGCTTCGGTCTGCGGCTGGAAGCCACCACGTGGCGGGCCCAGGTATTCCTTCATGCCGGTCACGGTGGCAGCTAGCTCTTGCATCTGAGCTGCCAGGGTCTGGAACTTGTCGGCGATGCTCTCCAACAGCGTGGCGTCCCACTTGTACATGACCCCCCGTGCAGCCCTGGTGTCGGCGGAGTTGTCGTTGAACGCCTGGGTCAGGTTCTGCACCGTCAGAGCTCGCAACTCGTTGACGCCAGACAGATAGCCCTGCCATCCCATCTCGGTGAGACGGAGTCGCAACTCATGGTCAGTCTTTTGAGCCGCTCGGGTATCTTCCGCGCCCGTCTCCTCTCGATGGTTGTGCGTTGCCACTTTGGACTGGTAGGCCCAGTGCCGTCCCTGATCCCGATCAGAATGTTGCTCGTAATCGCGATCGATCTTGGCCTTCCACGCCTCGTCTATGCCCACCTCGAACTCCCTCTCTCCTCTGGGCGGCCACCATGTATACGGCCACCACGAAGGTGGGGTATCGGGCACTCCCGTCATATCTGCCATCTCTCATTCACCTCCTTTCTCTGCGGATAGATTAAGGGATAAAAAATCCATCAGTCGCTTATGGCCTGCCCTTTCATCACGCTCGATGAGCTGGATGACATCAGCCACATCGTCCGAACCGGCCAATTTGGCCATACGCCGTAGCAAATTAAGTTGCATCATGTATTCCTCAAATGAGAGGAAACACAGCGTCTTCAGTGTATTCCGGTCCATCTCCTCCTCCTTCTATCTGATATACCGGCACGCCCCTCCCATACTTCGACGCCCGCACCTCCGCCACTCGTACCTCGCCATCCTGCGGTGGGGCATCGGCGGTTAGCCCCACCCGATAGATGGGCGGCACGAAGCCATGTCTAGCAGCAGCCTGCCAGAGGGACTCGTCATAGTCACAGTAGATAATTGGGATGGTCATTTGAAGCCCCTTCCCCTACAGGCAGGACAAGGGTCTCTGCCGATGACCTTACCCTGGTTGTCGTAGACCAAGATTGTCCCCGTACCGTTACACTTGCGGCACAGCTTCTTTTCTTCAGCCCTTTCGTAGGACCGACGCATTTGGAGAAGTTTGTTCTTTCCCATCTATTGCCTCCTTTTTTTTCTTAAGCTCGCTCCCCAGGCTCTGCGTGAAGCCTTCCCTGCCTCACGGAATAATTCCGTTGCGCGGTTGACACAATCACGCTTCCACTCCAAGCACCGTACACAAATCTGTGTTCCGCGATAGGGACACTTTTTCATGCACCCAGCCATTAGATCCTCCTTCCAAGATAGATGCCTTTTCCAACTCCTCGAACAACGACTCCCATCGGCTCACCCATCTTCCTCCAACGCCTCCATGAAACCACACTCGCACCACTGGCACATCTGCCCACAGAGTGGACAGGTCCACAACTCGTAGTCTGGGGCAGGCTCCCTCACTCCGAGCTTGCTCACGATCAACCCAGCGTAATTCTTCAGGTGATGTCGTTGGCTCCAGGCGTACTCCCCCCAGCCCACTGCCTCGGCGAGGGGGATGCGCATCGAAGCGAAGTCCAATGCGGTCGAGCGAAAAATTCCGCGCTTGACCAAATAATAAAATAACTGTTGTTGTTGATGATCTAGCCTGGAAACCACATCATCAACATCATTATTATTTAATAATGACCCCGATCCCGGGCTAGGGGTCAGATTCTGACCCCTAGACGACATAGGGGTCAGTTGTTCTCGTGATTGGCTGTCTGTGGCTGCCTGTATCTGGCTGTCTGTATCTGTCTGTATTTGTCTGTCTGTGGCTGTCTGTCTGTGGCTGTCTGTCTGTGGCTGTCTGCCCGAAACGTAACGCTTCAAGAGCTTCGTCTCCCATCGATAATTGTTCTTTCGTTCCCGTCGAATCAATCCCGCCTGGGACATCTGGCCCAAATAGGCACTGACTGAATCGATGTCGATGGCTTGCCCCTCGGCTTCCGACCAGAGAGCGGCGATCTGGTCCAGAGAGTAGTCGAGAGTCTCCTTGTTATACGCCACCCCCAGTAGCAGTCCATAGCGACCCTTCATCGTCCAGGAGAGTTCAGGGTCACATAGAACTTCCTGAGGAAGAGGAGCATAGCGGAATCTACTCATCACCGTCTCCTCCCAGGGGAAGAATCAACTGGATGGCGTTTCCGCGCTGGCATTGCTCGATGTAGCGCCACCGCAAGTCTGTCAGCCGATCCCAAACATCGAGCAACCGACTGTCTAGCTCATCGTCTAGCTTCACCAACGCCCAACCACCATCCCCGTTAGAGGAGATACTCAAATCCCACTCGATCCCCAGGGTAGTTAGAACTGCCAGGAGGTCTCTACTTGGCTCTATGCGGACGATGTAATTCATAGCGTCTCCCAGCAAGCTATCCGCAACCAATACGTCCAGTTCACCACACTGATGAGCTCCGAGGCAGTACAGTTTTCCAG
>Ga0194113_10002010_pt1 | contig 27852 bp, 30 predicted proteins | sample TA2MahC200mmetaG_FD_146193 | JGI IMG/M metagenome (GOLD analysis project Ga0194113, IMG submission 146193) | Freshwater microbial communities from Lake Tanganyika, Tanzania - TA2015017 Mahale Deep Cast 200m | ecosystem: Environmental > Aquatic > Freshwater > Lake | place: Tanzania: Lake... | reverse complement strand
TCAATCTCCCAGTTTTCTCTATCAATTTCTGACTTGAGCAGTTCACGTTGCGATTTTACAGCAAGATAATTTTGTACTGCCATTGCCTTTGCACCAGTAAACATTCCAACCAGTGCTGCAAGGATAATAATGTCTGATTCTACGTTAGCACCGCCTACTCCCGCTGCTATGCCAAGCGATGTGTTAATGCCGTCTCCAAACCCAAACACAAAGTCTCTCATTGCACTTGATTCTTTTAGATGAGGTTCTACATGTCTAGGCTCTGCAGTGTCTTTCATGATAGTTGTTTTATCAGCTAAAAAATAAGTGATTTTATTCAAAAAACTTGTCGTAAATGATTTATATCATATCGAAATGAGAGAGTTAAAGTTGGCAGGCAAAAGGATTGTTCTTACTGCAGATCGCAGTCTGATGACAAACTATCGTGGAAACTTTCTCTATGGCTTTATTGCATGTGGGCCATATGAGCTCCTTCCTGAATGGGTATTTGATAAGGTATTTTGCCCTGCAGTTGAAACCGATCCTCAAACAGGCGAGGCAAAGGTAGCCCAGGTTGGTCTAAGACGTGTTGAGAGCGCATTACTTCAAGGATATAAAAGAGACGAAGTCTTTGTTGCAAATCCAGACTATTTAGAAAAATCAATTGGTCCTGACACCAAAGTTGTCGGAATAAATGTAATGGATCCACTTGGGATGGCACCTGTTACAACTACAATGTCGCCAGAAAAATTGTCGTATGTTGCAATGAAGTTTAAGCGAATGTGTGCTAAAATAATCCAGCTAAAAAAACAATACAATTTTCATGTAGTAGTTGGAGGAAACGGCGCATGGGAGCTTGCAAAATCAGATAGAATGAAGATTCATGGGTTAGATACAGTTGTTGTTGGCGAAGCAGATGAGCTTGCACTTGACTTGTTTAATGATTTAGAAAAAGGCAATGCACCAGAGCTGATGCATTGCTTTGTTAAAAACATACAAAACATTCCAATCATCCAAGGTCCTACAGTTAACTCGCTAATTGAAGCAATGCGCGGATGTGGCAGAGGTTGTGATTTTTGTGATGTAAACAAGAGATCAAAAAAAGATTTACCACTTGAAAGACTGAAGTATGAGGCAAAAATTAACCTCGATTATGGTTTTGATTCCATATGGCTTCATTCAGATGAGATGCTTCTTTATGGTTGTGATAATAAGGACTTTCAGCCAAACTATGATGCGATAATTGAGTTATGGAAAGGACTCAAGGACCTTGGCGCAAACTTTATCGGCACAACACACATGACATTTTCTGCAGTAGCTGCCGATCCAAAACTCTTGCGTGATATGTCCGAAGTAAATGACATGCACAAGACTGGCAGATGGCTTGCAACAAACCTTGGAATTGAAACTGTTGCGCCAAGAATGGTCAAAAAACATCTTGGAGTAAAGACCAAGCCTTTTTCATCAGATGAATGGGGATGGGTTGTAAGAGAAGGCGCGAGAATTCTAAATGAGAATCATTGGTTTCCTGCTGCGACTATTATTATTGGCTGGCCTGATGAAACACCTGATGAGACGCAATATACAATTGATATGATGGCAGACTTTAGGGCTACAAACTTCCGTGGCCTTGTTGCACCATTGCTTTATCAGGACTTTTCTGAGAAAAACTCGATGCATTTTGGTAACCTAAATGAGGCCCAGTTTACACTGTTTTGGAAATGCTGGGAAAATAATTTGAAGGTAATTAATGACATAATTCCAATCATACTTCGCAACAAGACCTATGGTCCCCCAATGAAACTAGTCATGTATGGCATGATAAAGGCAGGAACATGGGCAATTATGAGATACTTGCGAGGCTTGTGTAAGGATCTTTTCAATGGAAGACTGCCAGAAGAAATTGTTGAAAAATATGCAAGAAGCAGATCTGTTACTGCGCCACTATACACAAAATAGATTTTACAAACTTTCTAGTGCTTGATCAACTAGCGTATTTCTTTTTGGAGTCATTACAATAAAGTAAACCTTGTCTGCTCGCTCTATTGCGTTTACCGATTTGTAAGAGTTTGCGTTAATATCATACTCTAGAATTTTTCCGTCAAGCTTTCCTTTTGTGTATATTAAAAGATAGACATCACCAGTTGATGGACTAAGTGGGATTATAGAAAATACATAGCCTTTGTACGAGTTTATTGGCATTGTGTTTTTCATTGGCGGGATAACTGATGCCATATACCTGAAGATATCTTCGACTGTATCAAACTCTTCATATTCTACATGCATTATTTTTTTATGAAAATTACTGTATAATAACTTAGGGTCTTTTGATGGCATTAAGCCTCTTGATCGGTTAAAAGATTTAATGCTTAAATTAATAGCTGGAAAAATTGAAGTTATTGGAATAGCTGCACTTTTAGCTTATGCTATATAAAAATAAAAACAAACTAAAATTTGAAAAAGGAAAAAATTACTTTCTATTCTTTAGCTTGAACACTATCAATGCTGGTGCAACAAAGTACATTCCAATATTTAGTAGAATTATACTGATTCCATATCCTAGCATCTCAGCTTCTGAATCAATGTCAACATATTGTAACAATGATAGTGATGATAGCAATGGTGTGATTGTTAGCTTGACAGCTTCTTTGAATACTGGATTTTGTCTTTCAAGGTCAGCTATTGCTGGTGAGAATGAATAGTAGAATGAGTTGAATGTAGTCATAAATGATGTGCCAGATGCAGTTGAGAGTACTGTGTTATCTCTAATTTCACGCAAGAACTGGACCTGTGGTGCTAATTCTGAGCCAAATGCTGCAGTAGCGATTAGACAACCTCCACCTTCTTCTGGCTCTTGTTCTTCAGGAACACATTGTCCATTTACTAAAACTGTACCTGGCCCACAAATTGGCTCTTCTTCTGGCTCTTTATCCATGCATTGACCATCTACTAGAATTTGGTTTTCTCCACATTGTGGTTCTTCAGTTACTTTTGGTACACATATGCCATTTTCTAATTTTTCATCAGGTCCACAAGTTATTGGTGGTGGGGGTTCCTTGTCAATACATTTACCATTTACCAATTCCTGATTTTCGCCACATGTCAAGGCTTCACCACCTGTAAACTGAAATGTTGCTTCAGCAGGTTGTGAACCATATTTTACTTTGGCAGTGTATTCACCTGATAGCTTCCATAGTGGACCCGCAGCTTTGAAAAAAGCCTCATATTCGCCCGTATCTTCATTAGGTGATACCTGTGCAATGCTTACTATGGTACCAAGTGGATCTAAGATAATTACTGTAACAGCTGTTTTATCAGTTCGATCATAATCTTTTATTGCACCTCGAATTGTCACAGTATCACCACCCTCATACAATGGCGCTTCAGACTCTGCAGTTAATGGTGCAATATTGTGACTTTCAGAAAATGCAATTCCAGCAATGCCAGTTGAGGATACTATTCCAATTAACATAACTATTACTAGGTACCTCAGTATCTTCATTGCTTGCTACTATGCACAATGCAGAGTATTTATATATTCTATGAAAGAAAAGTTGACTCGGTTATATTCGAATTAGACTATTTTTAATGTCTTAATAAATATCGGCAATACTTTTCTTAAATTGTTGGATAATGTTTGTGCAGAGAACTAGAGTTCTGCAAATTTCTTTGATTGCAATACTTTCAGCTTTTGCAGTTGAGCTAGCTTTTGGTCTATACTCTAACAGCCTTGCTCTGATAACAGATGCCACCCATGCCCTACTAGACAGTGTGGTAACGGTGGTTTTGCTTTTGGCAGCTAGAATGGCAATAAAACCACCAGATGCAGAACACACCTACGGTCATGGTAAGATAGAGTCGCTCGGCGGATTGTTTGGCGGAATTGCAATTTTGCTTATCGCAATATTTTTTATTTATGAGTCAATAGTTCGTATGCAAAGACCGCCACCAGCTGTTTTACCTGGAATGCTTGCTATGATTGCAGGATTTTACACAATAGGTGTTGATGTTTTTAGAATTTCACTTCTCAAAAAAACTATAGCAAAGATTGGTGGTGAAACACTCAAGGCTGACTTTTATCACGCATTCATGGATCTAGGCTCGACGATTGTTGCGATAATCGGCATCACGCTAGTTACAATTGGGTTTTATTATGGTGACTTTATTGCGGCTCTGATTTTAGGTGTACTACTAGCATATCTTAGTCTAAAGCTAATCTACAAAACATCTTCTGATCTGACAGATATAATCTCACCAGACTTGGTAAATCAAGTTAGGACAATTGTTTCAAAAACAGATGATGTTCTAAGTACAGGACCAATTCTTATGCGAAAATCAGGCGATACCATATTTGCAGATATTACAATATCGCTTCGCGCAGATGTTAGCTTTGACAAAGCACATGAGATTAGCAACAAGGTTGAAGGTAACATAAAAAGTTCCATTCCAAATCTGAAAACTACAATTCATTTTGAACCTAGCTGGACAGATGTACCACGTGACTCTAAAATACATGAGCTAGTCTCATCAATGAAAGATGTAAAGGGAGTTCATAATGTTAGCTCCTATTCATCTGAAGGAAAAATTTTTGCCAGTCTTCATGTAATGGTTGACAGAGAGATAAATCTAGAACAAGCCCACAAAATCTCAGAAATAATTGAAGAAAAAATTCAAAAAGACATACCAGAAATTGATCATGTCACAATTCATCTAGAACCTTATGTTACAGTTCCCCAAAATTTCAAAGTTGAAAAAAAAGAAACAGAAAAGATTGCGAAACTAATCAACGAATATTCTGAAATAAAAAAAGTTGGTCGAATTGTTGCACTAAATTTCAAAGACATGTTAAAGATTGATGTCGATTGTTCTTTTGATAAGAACTTGTCAATTGAAAATGTACATGATCTAACATCACAGCTTGAACAAAAAATCAAAAATCATTTCAAGAACGCAATAATTACAATACATCCAGAGCCACTTTAGATCAAAATGCTTGTAAGATACATTACAAGCATGCCAATGGCAAGACCTGAAACAACTGCCGTACTTGATAGTTTTTTGTCACCTTCATCTTGTAGCCATCTGATCAAAATTACAATTACCTGAAATATCGCCCCTGCCCCAATTGACAAAAAGATGATGGCAGTAAATGGTGAATAAACAAAGCCACCAACCCATGCACCAAAGATTGCAGGAGCTCCTGCCAGAATACCTAATCCTGCAAGCAGGCGGATCATCTGTTTTCCTTTTGCAAGAGGCGATGCAATTGCAATTCCTTCTGTTGTATTATGAATAGCAAAGCCTACAATCAAAAATGTGCTCAGTGCTACCTGACCTAGGCCTATTGCAGCACCAATTGCCAAGCCCTCACCAAAGTTGTGAAGACCAATTCCTATTGAAACCATCAATGCAACTGCAACAGGCTTTGTCATGCGGCCAAGACTGGAGTTTTGTACTAGTCTTTCACCTGCATAGTATAATGCCAAAAATGACAATAAGACTACGGTTGCAACAAGTAGGACACCATTAAACGAGTCTGCAAGAGTATCTTGTGATACTTCTAGTGCCTCCTCTGTTGCATCAATTCCCAAAAACAGCAGCAAACCTGCGGTTAGTGCTAAGAAAAAGTGGTACTTGCTTTTGCTTATTCGTCTTATGAATGGAAGCCAGAGCAGCCCAATCATGACTGGTATTATTCCTACATATGTGCCAATTATTGCAAAAAATCCTGCAAGCTCAAGGTTTGGTTCAAGTGAAGGAGCTGCAGCCTCTACTTCTTTTTCAAATCTAGTTCCATCATCTGTTGTGATACCAATCAGATAAGGCTCTGCGACATTCCACAAAAATGGGATTCGTACAACTGCAGTTTCAAATCTCTCCAAGTGTTTATCAGGTTCTATTGCTGCAGGATGGATTCTGTCATTTACGTCTGCCATTACAACATCTACTGCCATAGGACCAGTGTTTCGAACAGTTACGACAATTTCAGAATCCAAGAATTCGACTTTTTCAATTGTTATTTCTGGAAGCGAGACTCCTAAATCAATCAGATCAGAGCCTGGGCCAAAAATGTATGCTATCATAATAACAAGAAATGCAAATGGGATTATTCCGCTTGCTACAAGTTTTACCTTTGATGTATTTTTTACTTCCATGTTTTTCACTCTACTTTATCATCGGAGTTTTTTGCCAAAAAGATTCCAACCCACCCCTTTTCTGAAAACTCTACCTTGTGTGCATGAAACAGATACTTGCCTGGATATGTGTACTCAAACTCCATAATTCCACGCTCTGATTGTGAAAGTGTTATCATGTCAGTAAAGGTAAAAGGAACGGTATCGGTTCCTGTCGGATAATAATAGTAGAGATTTCCATGCAGGTGAAAGTTGTTTATTGGATCAAACTCTAACATGTTAACAACGTAAATTCGAACAAGCTCGTTTGTGTTTATCTGGATTGGGTGATGCTGATAATAAAATGGAATAGAGTTTGCTGCGTAAAAGTTGTTTTCAGTATCAAAATCTGTATCAAAGCCATTTAGGACCATGACCATTTCATCAGCTTTTGGTCTTCCTTCTTTTGGATCAACGATGTAAACCCCATACAGTCCATGTGCAATATGTTCCTCAAGTGGCATCACATGGCAGTGATATGGATGAACTCCAACTGGAATTGCATCCCATTCATATGTAAATTTCCCTCCAGGTCCAACAGATTCAAAGACTCCATCCATGTTAGCTTGATGAATTCCATGAAAATGCATCGTATGCGAACGCTTACCATTATTTATAAAATGAATTCTTACAAGATCGCCTTCAGTTGCACGAATGGTTGGGCCAGGTACAGTTCCATTAAAAGTCCAAACATTATAAAATACACCTGGCGAGATTTCCATAATTTTGTCATCTTCTGCGATTATTGTGAACTCACGTAAGGTTCTTCCATCATCAAGTGTTGAGATGTGTCCATAGCTAAACTCTCGTAGATATTTTTGTGGGTCAAATTCAACAGTTTGTGGCAGATACACAGGATCTATGATATCTCCTGTTGTTTTGATTATTGCGCCAGAATGAGTAACAAAGGTCTTTTCAGTTTGTGCCTCAGTTAGTTCAGGAAACACAAAGTACAGTAAAGATATAGAAACCGCAGCTACTATTACAGTAAGCATCAGTTTTGCGTTGAGTTTTATCATAACTTTGTATCTTAGAGTTATGAATGGCTATTTAATATTTAGCCTAGGCTAAATTTATTAGTATTAACTAATTTTATTAATCAAATTTAATTTTGTAAAGCGATCATGTATTCAATACCATTTTAACTAACAGCATGACAAATTCACCATGCAAAAGCCTGTAATTATGATGGTAGTAGTTGGAGTGTTAATAGCGGTAGGAATTATTCTTTCATTTTATGGCTCTCAGGTCATTACAGAAGGTCTTTCACAAAAAGAGGAGCTTGTGGCGTCAGCGGGTTTGCTTGAAGTTTCTTCTGATATTGATGTAACCACAGCTAGTATTGGCGTTTTTGTTATCCAAGTACAAAACTTTAAGGAAGGATCTATTCATGCCAAGATTTTTGATCCACTTGGTGCAGAGATTGTCTCAACTATAGTTGACAGAGAGTCATTTGAGCAGAGATTTGATGTTACCACGAGTGGAACCTACAAACTACTAGTTGAAAATACAGGTCAGGAACAAACACAAGTGATTGCTGTGATTGGACCAATGCCTGATACAAGCAAGATTTCTTTTGGAATTACTGGATTTTATATTTTGATTATAGGTTTGATTGGTATTGTTGGTGTTGGCATTTATTCAATAAGAAATAGACGCAAAAAAACTAGTTAAGATAGCTATCCAGGGTAGTTAAACTATCAATTGTTGTATCAAAGGTACTACTTTTTTCCATAGCTTGTCCAAGTTTTTCTGCATTCGCTGTATAGATTGTCTTGTCAGTGTCATTTGTTTGTCTTACAAAATCATGTTTTAGAAGATACGAGAGTTTATTTTTTAGTTCTTCTTCAGAAATTCCTGACTTGCTGGCAAGATATGATGATTCTTTACCTCCACTTTCCAGCTCTGCCAGTATTTGTGATATTTCTGGATCAAAAATGTATTCAATTATTTTTGAATTGTCGTATCTGTCTTCCAATTTGATCAGATGTTTTGTTTTGAATTTAAAACCTTTCTTGTTTTTGCAAGATAGTCGTGGACTAGAACTTTATCCATATTTTCATCGTTTATGTGATATGTTTTTCCTTTTAGAGCCTTCTCTAATTCTTGGATATAATCTAAAAGTTCACCCTCATCACTTACAACTATGGTATCAATATCTATTCCATCATGCTTACATCGCCTTGCTTCAAATGCAGTTAGCTCGTTAATTTTTGGATCAACTTTTTTGTATCTATAGCATAGATAGACTAGACGTCCCTCATCTATGTCAAGTTTCATGTTACGCTCTTTTTTTACTTTGGAGACTAATGATTCCTCAGGCGAGTAAAAGTTAGAGTATGGTTTTTCTGAAACGATTTCATTTTTTTGTGACTCATTTTCAATAAAACAAGCGCTTGGCTGTCCATCGGTTATCATAACAATTCTTTTGTTTTGTGCAGTATTTTTTTGTAGTATTTTTCTTGCAAGTCTAAATGCTGCCTGATAGTTTGTATAGTGCAAAAAATTATCGTTTGCATCATATGTTTTAAGAAATGGTATATCGAATGGATTTACTTGCGATGCCATAGATGCAAAACCAATGACATAGATTGAGTCATTTGGAAAATATTTTTTATTTAATGCGTAAAGGCTCCATAATGCCTTTTTTGCAGCTTCAATCCTACTTTTTCCTCCTTTACCAAGAATTGACTTCATTGTTGAACTAAGATCAATGCAGTATACTACTGCGACACGTACATCCTCAATTGTCTCAAATTCTTCAAGATCATCTGTTTCAATTGAAATTGGAAATTGTACCTTGCCAGTTTTTGAGATTCTCTGGACTGAGTTTAAAATTGTGTGAGGAACACTAAGAAATCTAATATCATCGCCCGGTTCAAATTTTTTTGTTGTATCTATTGTGACGTTTCCATCACCAAAAGAATTTGTGTTATGCAGCCCAAATTCGTCTGAGCTGAGATCCTTCATTACGTCGTGAAGAATTTTGTTCCCTATCTCAAAAAATCCCTTGTTTGTAAGCCAGTTTTTTTCATCGCGCATGTATCCCTTTGCTATCAAGTATTTTGTAATGGAAAACGACTCGTCTTGTGATGGCTCATCAGTATCTTGTCCTTCTAGCTTTTCATCAGCAGAGGACTTTAGAGAGTCTCGTATTATCTGATCAAGCTCTTCAAGTTCAGGCGTCTTTTCCCTGATTGCCTGCCTGTATAGAGTTTCTAAAATTTTCTGTAGTTTTTGATCTGAGATAGAATCGTCGTCTTTTGTCTTGCCTTGTTGTTGGTTTGCCGCAAAATATACAAAGTTTTTTGCATTATGCAGCGACATAACCAGCTTCTTTTTTATCTAAGATCTTTGGTGTTGTCCAGCAAAGTCCTTCAAGAATGATTTCAGTCAGGGTACAACGAAGCTCGTTTTCGTCCTGTATGTTAAGAGCTTTTACATTTATGTTGTGTGGCTTGGCAACTTTTTCAAACTCACTTTGTTTTTGTCGCATGTGTTCTAGCTTTGCCTCAACAAGATTATTGAGGTTTTTGAAATTTTCTAGCTGTGAGTAATACGATGTCTTTCCGTTTGACCAGATCATTTTTTGCGATATCTGAAACGTATTTTGCCCAAATTCTTGCTTGATTGATTCAAGCAGTACAGAGTCAATGTCTTCAAGAAACTTTAGACATATTTCTTTGATAGAGTCATCAATTATTTTAGAAAATACTTTTTTGCGGTTTTCCGTAGTGTCATCCATTTCTGCAAGCTCAAACTTTGCGACTTGATTTAGGCAGTACATGTCAGATAGTCTTGGGGTAGGAACTAGATTGTAAGAAAGCGCCCTTGTTCTTTGAGCCTCGCCAACCAGCAACTCTAGTCCGTGAACTCCAAGTCTTACACTAACTCCTCTTTCTTGATTTACTTGTGAAATGTTTCGAGTTTTTTGTATTACAGTTGCCAGAGCCTCAAGAACGGAAACAAGTACAAAAGACTTTGAGATTTCTGCTTCTTGTAAAATAATTAGCATTTCATCGGTAATTGCTTTTGGATAGTGTGTATGGATGTGACTTTTTAGTCTATCATATAGTGGTTCTATGACTTTGCCTGAATGTGTGTAGTCAATTGGATTTGCGGTTGCAAAAAATGTTGTCCTTGGTTCAAAAATTACAGGATAAGATCCTGTTGTAAATCGGCCTTCTTGCAGTACAGATAACAAAGCTACTTGTTTTCTTGGATCAAGTACTGGAAGTTCATCAATACAAAATATGCCATGCTTTGCTTGCATTAGTTGGCCTGGCGAATATGATTCTATTTTGTACATTTCTACTCCCTTTTTAGCAACTTTTACTGCATCAATGTATCCAACTAAGTCCTTTACTGAAATATCGGGTGTTGCAAGAACATATCTGAATCGTCTTTTGCCTTCAATCCATTCTATCTTTGTATCAAGTTTGTTATCAGAAATTTTTTCAATACTTTCCGGACTGATGTAAAATTTCAGGTTGTGATTTTCATCTTTGTCTTCTAAAATAGACACAAGTTCTTTTTGTGGCAGATCCATTGGGCAGTCGTTTGTAATGCTATTTTGTATAACGGGAATTGGTGAAAGTAAAGTTTGTGCTATTGTTTCAACAATCTTTGTTTTTGCTTGCCCTATTTGCCCAATGAGAAATATATCATGTCCTGACAGAATTGCTCTATCTAGTGAAGGTATTACGTCATCGTCATATCCAATAATACCTGGATATCTTGTCTGTTCTTTTTTCATTAGTGCTATGAGGTTTTGCTTGAGTTGCTCTTTTACTTCAACTAGCTTGTAGTTTATTGAAAGCAGGTCACCAAGTGTTTTTATGTCATTATAATCCTCAGGCACTCCCGACATTATTTCAGTGTACTTTGGTGAAGAGTTGTAACTTTGCTCAACTAGTTGCGAGAAGCTTTGTTGCAATTTGATAAATTATGGTTTGCTTGAATTTATAATAGTACCTTGCGCAAAAGCAGGGACGATAATTTTTTGAATTTTTCTCAGCATGGTTTTTATCGGGGGTACTTTGATTTTTGCATACTTGAGCACACAAGAATACAGGCATATTGTAAGAATTGTCGGAAACGATATTCATGGAGATAGAAATATGCTAATTGGACTTACGCAAATAAGAGGAATAGGATATGGTTTTGCAAGCGCAATCCTTGACTCTCTAAAAATTGATCCTCACAGCAACATTGGTTTTCTATCTGATGATCAGGTAAAATTAATTGAAAATATAATTAAAAACCCAGAATCTGCAAAATTTCCTTCTTGGTTTTTGAATAGACGAAAGGATCTTGCTACAGGAAAAGACATGCATTTGATTACATCTGATATCGAATTTTCGGTTAGAACAGATATTGAGCGTGAAAAAACAACTAACAGTTGGCGTGGATTTCGCCATACTTTTGGATTAAAGGTTAGAGGACAAAGAACACGTACCACAGGACGAAAGGGTGGTGCAGTCGGTGTCCAGAAAGGTGGAAAAGTTTTGCCAGCTGGAGCTGTTGTTCCAGGGGTGACAGAAGGGGCAGCACCAGTTGAGGGCGCCGCACCAGCTGCAGGGACAGCACCAGCTGCAGGAGCTGCTGCAACAGATAAGAAAGGCGCACCTGCAGATAAAAAAGGAGCTCCAGCTGATAAGAAGGCCGCCGCACCAGCTGCAGATAAGAAGGATGCAGGGGCTGCAAAAAAAGAAGCTCCTAAAAAGGATGCAGGAAAAAAGTAGGCGATTAGATGGGAGATCCTAAATATCCAAGAAAAAAATGGCGAAAACCAAAACGTCCACTTAATTATGATCTAAAAATGGAGGAGCTAAAGACACTTGGTGCCTTTGGACTTCGAACAAAGCGAGAGCTATGGAAGGCACATACAGAATTATCAAGAGTGAGAAACCAGGCTCGTTCCTTACTTGCCTTAAGACAAGAGATTAGAGAAAAAGAAGAACCGATTCTGTTAAAAGCATTATCAAGAATCGGATTGGTAAAAAGAGAATCAACGCTCGATGATGTTCTAAACTTGCAGGTTACGGATTTGTTATCACGAAGACTACAAACAATTGTCAGAAAGAAATTAAATTTTAAAACTCCATATCAAGCTAGACAGGCTGTTATTCATGGGCACATAATGATTGACGATAGAGTTGTTGATGTGCCTTCATACATAGTAAAAGTTGAGGAAGAATCAAAAATTCGTCTTGTTCCTGGTTCAGCATTTAATGAACTTTTGTCTGAAACTAAAGAGCAAGAAGTTGAAAATTCAGCCGAACAATCATAAGTTAAGCTTATCTGTAAATATCATATAATTGGGATCATACTATGTGTTCAATAATAGGCTATTATGGTAATGGTGCTGCCGCACCGATTCTAGTCAAGGGGTTGAAGCGAATGGAGTATCGAGGTTATGACAGCGTTGGCATTGCAACAAAGTCAAACAATCAGATTCTTGTGAAAAAAGGAGTTGGAAAGGTACTTGAGGTAAATAACATGTTTCAGCTTGACAAGCTTCCTGGAAATGTAGGCTTGGGTCACACAAGATGGGCAACTCATGGAAAGGTAACAGATGTAAACGCCCACCCACATCCAAGTAATTCCGGCAAAATTGCCATAGTGCATAATGGAATTATCGAAAATTTTAGTGAGCTAAAGACTGAGCTGCAAAAGGAAGGCTATACATTTCAAAGTGAAACTGACAGTGAAGTCATTGCAAATTTACTGCAGAAAAATTTTGATAATACATCAGATATTAAATTATCAATAAGATCTACTGTATCTAGACTAAAGGGACACTATGCATTTGTAGCTATGTTTGAGAATGGTACTTTGGCTGCAGCAAGATATCACGAACCATTGATAGTTGGAGTTGGCGAAGACGATTATTTTCTCTCAAGTGATGTTCTAGGATTCATAGAAAGAACAGATGATGCAATCTACCTTGATAACGGAAATTTTGCGCTAATAGATCCATCAGGACTCAAGCTTTACAATTTTGAAGGGGAATTGATCAAATACAACATTACAAAAGTTTCAAAAGAATTTGCCGATGCATACAAAGGGGATTATGCACATTATACGTTAAAGGAGATCTCAGAACAGCCAGACACTGTTTTGAAAGCAGGTGAAAATACTCAAGATGCAATAACACAAACGGTTGATTTTATCAAACATGCAAAAACTGTATACATTACAGGTAGCGGAACAAGCTATAACGCTGCACTTGTAGCAAAGTATCTCATGTCAAAATATGCAAAGATAAAGGTAGAACCGATAATCTCAAGTGAGCTTCCACACGATCCAGAATCCATAGAACAAAATTCCATCTTGATTGCAATTTCACAAAGCGGTGAGAGTGCAGATGTTTTAGAGGCGGTAAGGATCGCAAAAAATTCTAGTGCCAAAGTTTTATCTATTGTAAATTTATTGACGTCTTCACTTGTCCAAGAATCTTCACTTGTGATTGGTATGAATTGCGGCCCAGAGATCGGAGTGGCTGCAACAAAGAGCTTTACATCACAGCTTGCAATACTTTACAAGGTTGTAGACGGATTATGTAATGGATGTCTCAAGCCAGATTTTGATAAAACATCAAAGGCAATTTCTAAAATATTATCAAATCATTCCAAGATTAAAAAAATTGCAATAGAACTCAAAGAAGTCTCTGACATTTACATATTGGGAAGGGGAATTAATTATCCAATTGCATCAGAGGCTGCACTAAAACTAAAGGAGCTTACCTACATTCATGCAGAAGGAATACCTGGTGGCGAGCTAAAACACGGCCCGCTTGCATTGATGGACTCTAATGTGTATGTTGTAATACTCAACCCCGATGATTCTACTTACAGTGATACACTAACAAGTGCAAACGAGATCAAAGCAAGAGGTGCAAAAATAATTGGTATTTCAGATAAGAAAAGCAATGTCTATGATCACTGGATTGAGATTCCAAAGGTTGACGAGTCTTTGTATCCATTAATTGAGATAGTTCCAATCCAGCTTTTGGCATATTACTGTGCCTTAGAAAAGGATGCAGATCCTGACTATCCAAGAAATCTGGCAAAATCAGTTACTGTCAGATAATTTTCCGATACTCTTTTTCAATTAATTCTAGTAGTGTTTGAGTGTCAATTCCAGTTTTTAATATAGCAGAAATCATGCTACCACCAGCGCCTGCTCCTTCCTTTACAAATCCCTCAGAAAATGCCCTTAGACCTGCAATTTTAGAATGTTCTAGTCTTGGATTTACAACAAGTATTGGAACATCAGCTATCTTAGTTACTGTATCAACAAAGTTTGCACTCTTGTCTTCGATTATGTATGACGTGGTACCAATTGCAAGTTTATCTTGATTAAATCCAACCGACTTGCCAAATGCTAATACTGCTGCCATCTGAGTTCCGCCTGCCAGCATGACATTTGTGATTTGAGATGCAGAGCTGATCATTCCTGCAACCAATGGAATCATTGGATCCCCAACATTTGATACAATCTCATAGGGATCATCAGAACCAAGTCGCTTTAATGCATCAAAGACGACCTTTTTTTTCAGCTCAATTGGGTTTTGTGGCATGCTTGAGCTGACCATTGCGTTGATTCCTAGTCCTTTTAAGACAGCTAGTGCAGTAGTTGTTCCTCCTGGAATGCTTTCTCCAATTACTAGACAGTCAGTAAGTGATGCAAGTGTTCTTCCAATTATTCTTCCATAATCTACGGCATGTAAAACATCCGAACGATCAAGTGCTGGTTCAAGTGAAATATTTTTTCCAGACTTTATTCCTGTTTCAAGGTATGGAATTTGTGGCATTATCTTACTTCCAGCATTTATTACAATGTGTGGTATACTTGCTACCTCTAGTGCCGTCTTTGTAAGAAGTGCTGGAGTTGGCTTTCCGTCAGGCGTCATTGGGATTGTCTCTATACACTTGCAAGATCCATAATGCAGAAATTCTGCATCTGCAGGTGGTGTAAATTTGATTATCTCCTTGTTTTGTCCTGCCACGGTAATTCCCGGGATTTCACATGTTTCAGTATATGAGATCACAAAAGAAAATAAAAAATTCTTTTTTTGTGTATCTTCAACAAAGTTTCCTCCTTTGTCCAAGTTTCCAAGAATTTGAATGTGAACCACTAGTTATCCTCCTAATAGCTCAACAAACTCCTCTTCTGTTCTTGGTTCCATTACAAAGTTTGTTTCTTTTTGCTCTCCAAGAGTGGATATTGGTCTAGTACCATAGTTATGACCAGAATACATTACAAGATTGTTATCTAATTTTGCTAACACATCAAAAAGACTGTGATAAAGCTCATTTGCACTTCCTCCAGGAAGATCGATTCGTCCACAATTTCCAACAAAGAGCGTATCTCCTGTCAGTATCTTGCCATCACCTACAAGGCATATGCTATCCTTTGAGTGTCCTGGTGTATGAAATACAGTAATTTCAGTTCCACCGAAGCGTATCTTATCACCGTCTTTTACAGCGATGTCATGTTTGAGTATAGATGCCTCATGTTGAATGATTCTTGCACCAGTTGCTTTTGCCATTGCCTCGTTTCCAATTGTATGATCAAAGTGGTGGTGTGTGTTAACGATGTATTTTATCTTTAGATTGTTTCGTGTGATTAGCTGTTCAACCGCATCAAGGTCCCATGACGGATCAACTAAAACCGCCTCTCCTGTTGTCTCGTCTTCTAAAATGTAGGTAAAGTTTTGCATGTTTCCTACTTGAAGTTGGTGAACCTTCATAGTACTCCAACTTCAGCTTCTGGAGGTATGCCAATTTTTTCAACAAAGATTTGGCCACACATATCGTTTCTTTTTGGCATTCCAATCTTCATTTTGTGAAATGTTACTGTTATGTCTGCCTTGACGCATATGTTTGCAGTATTTCCTGTATCAGGATCAAGGCCAGAGGGAACATCTACAGCTAGCTTAAAGGCTTTTGTTTTATTGATAAATGCGATTGCAGATGCATATGGTTCCTTAATTGTACCAGCAATTCCTGTTCCTAGTATTCCATCAATGATGATATCTGCGTCAAAATCATACTTGGTTTGTTCTCCTGTAACTAGTTTTACAGAGCTCATCTTTTCCAAGAGTTGCCAATTCCATCTACTTTCCTCAGTTTTTATCTTGTCAGGACTTCCAAGTAAAACAAGTGTTACTCTTGCGTCGTATCCTGCCAAATGTCTTGATATGACTAGTGCATCACCGCCATTGTTTCCTAGTCCTGCAAAAACAAGAATCTTTTTTGATGATACATTACCAACTTTCTCAACAAGACGTCTAACTGTTGCTGCTCCAGCATTTTCCATCATAAATTTTCGCAAAAATCCCATCTGATGCCCGTTTTCTTCGATTTGCATCATCTGCTTTACTGTTATTTCCACAATCTATTGACAAAAATTAACGTAAAATAAGAGCTTTGGAAAACGGCTTTATCTTGGTTTTTTGTGCCTACAAATATTGCTAAAAAATGTAAAAAGATCACTTGATAAAATTGCAAAATCACTTGAAGAGTCACGCCAGGCACGTGAGTATCTTATCAAAAACACAAGAGATATTGTTATTTTGTGCAGTCAGTCGATAATTTCAGTTCATAAAGGAGATCTAAAATTGGCTAGAAAAAACGTACTCAAGGCAAAAAAGTTACTTGCAAAATATAAGAAAAATGCGAGGGGGGATCTTTCCCGCTATCTTGTTATCCCAGAACAAGAAGTCGTCGAGGCAACGTCGTTGATTTCCATTGTGGAAGGAAAATCGATTCCATCTGTTGAGTCAATTGGAGTCTCAGATGAATCATACATATTGGGTCTTTTGGATTGTGTTGGAGAGCTCAAGCGTCTAATTTATGATAAAATCAGAATTGGGAAAACGTCAGAGTCTGTACGTTTTTTTGAGATAATGGAAAATTTGTATCTGGTTTTGTATCCGTTTGCAACTTATGACAAGATTGTAAAGGAGACAAGAAAAAAGCTTGATGTCAATCGAATTCTTGTAGAGGAGACAAGATCTGCACTTACCGAAGAGATCAGACGTGCAAATCTGATTGATGCGATTAACAAAATAAAATAATTTTTCAAAAACATGCGGGCGATGGGATTTGAACCCACGAACTCCTGAGAGACTAGCCCCTCAAGCTAGCGCCTTTGGCCAGGCTCGGCGACACCCGCAATGAATTTTCATGCAGGGTTTTTATAATCCTTGATTACACTTGCAAAACATGCTGGTACCAGTTAGATGTTTTACCTGCGGTAATCTCATTGCAGACAAGTTTGAAAATTATCAAAACAAAGTTCGTTCTGGTGAGGATGCTGCAAAGGTTCTAGATTCTTTAGGTGTTAAGAGGTACTGTTGCAGAAGAATGTTGATAACATCAGTTGAAACCATTCAGCAAGTGGTTCCATTCTATGAGGCAATAAGACGAAGGCATCTTGAAGTCCAAACTGAGCTAGAGTAATTTGCCAATTACAGCAGTTAAAGGACGATTAATTTACAATAGTAGAGGAAATAAAACAATAGAAATCGATGTCATTTCAGATAATAAGTATCTTGGAAGAGCTTGCGCTCCTTCAGGTGCAAGTGTGGGAAAAAATGAAGCGGCTGGTTTTCCAAATGGCGATCCAGAAGAAAGCTTGCAGCAGCTAAACAATAACATAAAAAAATTTGTTGGACTTGATGCATCTGATCCCAAGGCAATTTATGATGCAATTAGAACAGTGGATCCCACACCAAACTATACAAAAGTAGGTGGTGCCTTTGCATTTGCACTATCAATTGCAGCAATAGAATCAGCTGCAAGGACAGTCAGCGAACCTATATTCAAAATAATATCAAAGAAAAAAGATTGGAGATTTCCTTATCCCATAGGTAATATTTTAGGAGGCGGTGCTCATGCAGGTCCTGGAACCCCAGATATTCAAGAGATATTGGTTTGTGCAAATGGTGCAAAGACGATTCGAGAGGCAATTGAAACAAACTTGGTAGTACATAGAGAGCTTCGCAATGTTTTGGAAAAAGAAGATCCTAGCTTTACAAATGGTAGAGGTGATGAGGGTGCTTGGGCCCCAAAGCTTGATAATTATAAGGCATTAGATCTTTCTGCAAAAGCAATTGAGAGTTTAGGGTACACACTTGGAAAGGAAGTTTCTCTTGGCGTTGACTTTGCCTCATCTACTCAGTGGGATGAGAAAAAAAAACTCTATGTGTATGACAGAGCCGGATTTGAGCACGCACCAAAAAAACAGATAGAGTTTGCATCAAAAATTATAGAAAAATACAAGCTAATCTATGCCGAAGATGCGGTTCACGAAGAAGCATTTGAGGATATGGCAGAGCTTACGGCAAAGTTTTCAAAAGTTCTGATAACAGGCGATGATCTGACTGTAACAAGCAAGCAAATACTCAAAAAAGCAGTCAAGCTAAAATCATGCAATGCCGCAATTTTAAAAATAAATCAAGCCGGAAGTTTGTATGATGCGCTAGAGTTTGCAGATGAGGCAAGCAATAACAACATCAAATTAATTACGTCACATAGATCTGGCGAGTCAGTAGATTCTCATATCTCACACATAGGAATTGCAACAAATTCAAAAATGCTCAAAGTGGGAGTTGTTGGTGGAGAAAGGGTCTCAAAACTAAATGAACTCATAAGACTCTCAGAGCATGATTTAATACGCGGTATGGCACAACTTTAAAAACACGAAAATGAGTCAGCAAAGCCAAACTGAGGATATTAAGAAAAAGATACTCTCAACAGGAATTCGAGTGGGAACTCAGGTGAAAACAAAGTTCATGCTGCCTTTTATCACAAAGGCAAGTCCTGAGGGACTTTACATGATTGACCTAGACTTTACACTAGCAAGAATTCAAACTGCTGCAAAGTTTATCAATAGATTTGATATCGAAAAGGTTTTGGTTTGCTCAGCTAGAGAATATGCCAATACTCCAATTGAAAAGTTCTGTGAGCTGACAGGTGCAAAAATGAGACTGGGCAGATTCATGCCTGGAACTCTTACTAACCCTTCTCTTCCTTTCTATACAGAACCCCAGCTTGTTGTTATTTCCGATCCACAGGTTGATGCGCAGGCAGTGGTTGAGGCTACAAATGCAGGCATACCTGTTGTTGGAATTTCCAATACAGATAATGTAACTTCAAAGATAGATCTTGTAATTCCTGCAAACAACAGAGGAAGAAAATCTCTTGCTACCATTTATTGGCTCTTGGCACGCGAAATTCTAGTTGATGGCGGTAGACTGAGAACCGATGAGCAAATGAAGTACGAAATCGATGATTTTGAAACAAAGATAACGGAAGAGGAAATAGAATAATGCAGATAAGAACTCCGGCAGTTGCCGGCATGTTCTATCCTAGTGAAAAAAATGAACTTGAGACCTCCATTGATGAGTGTTTTTTACACAAATATGGTCCAGGCAAAAAACCGCCATCTGATACAAAAGAGCAAATCTATGGAGTTATTTGCCCACATGCGGGATACATGTACTCAGGTCCAGTTGCAGCAAACTCGTACTATTTGATCTCGTCATATATGCCAGAGCTTGTTATAATTTTAGGTCCAAACCACTGGGGCATTGGATGTAATGTTGCTGCAATGAAAGAAGGTATATGGCAAACTTCCTTGGGACAGGTAGAAGTAGACTCTGAAGCTGCAGAGGAGCTTGCGAAAATTTGTGATATTGTTGAATTAGATTTTTTCTCACATACAAAAGATCATAGCCTCGAAGTTCAAGTTCCAATGTTGCAAAAAATTTATCCAAAGTTCAAGATTTTGCCAATAATTTTAATTGACCAGAGCTACAAGATGGCAATGCATCTTGGACCAGCTATTGCAAAGATTGCAAAAAGGAAAAAAACAATGATTGTGGGTTCTTCTGATTTTACACATTACGAGCCAAATGACTTTGCACACAAACAAGACGAGTCGCTAATTGAGCCGATTTTGAAATTAGATTTAAAAAAGTTCTATGATGTTCTTGAACAAAAAAGAGTCAGTGCGTGTGGATATGGTGCCATGGCAGTTACTATGGTAGCATGTAAAGAACTTGGAGCCACAAAAGGAAAACTGCTAAGATATGCTACAAGTGGCGATGTTGCAGGTGAAAAGAGTTCAGTTGTAGGCTATGCCTCTATTTGTTTTCTTTGAAATCCATCTCATCTTCTCCAGCAAAGGCAATCCTATTTGGCGAACATTTTGTAGTGTATGGTGTTAAGGCAATTCTTGCTGCAATAGACAAACGAGTTACAGTTACAACAACAAAAACAGATGATGATAAAGTTACTATAAGGTCAACTATGGCCAGATCAAGCATTCCTATTTCTACACAGCATGAAAAAACAAAGGATGTTTTTCGTCCCTTTTTTTATATCGCAAAAAAAACTATTCAAAAACATTCTTTCAAAGGAGGCCTAGACATTACAATTGATTCGCATGTACCTTCTGGGGTAGGTTTGGGTTCTTCATCTGCTTGTTGTGTTGCAGCCTCCTCATCGATTATGGGCTTGTTTGAAAATAATTTTCCAGACGAAGTATTGAAGATGGCAATAAATGCAGAAAAAACTATCTTTAGTGAAACTTCTGGTGCAGATTGTACTGTCTGTACCTTTGGTGGATTAATTGAGTATGATAAAAAAAATGGCTACAAGAGACTGGATGTAAAACCAAAGTTTCATCTTGTTATCGCAAACTCAAAAATTTCCCATTCAACCGATAAAGTTGTTTCCAAGGTAAAAAAGTTCAAAGAAAAAAGTAATGTGTTTTCAAATTTATGCACACAAGAATCAGAGCTTGTTGAGAAAGCAATAAAGTCGCTAAAGGAAAATGATCTAGTATCACTTGGCAGACTCATGTCACAAAATCAAAATTATCTAGAACAGATCGGTGTATCTAATGAAAAACTAGATTCTATGATAAAGCTTGCAAACAGTACGTCTTTTGGCTCAAAGCTTACAGGTGCTGGCGATGGTGGGTGTATCATAGCACTAGCTGATGAGTCAAATCTCAATAAAACAATGGATGCGTTTTCAAACAAAAGCTATGAGTGCTTTTCAGTTAAGATTGATACAAATGGATTACAGCACAAGATTGAATCCTAAATCAGATACCTTTTAACTGTTCAATTATTTGAAAACAAACATGATACTAATCAAGCTTGGCGGCTCGATTATTACAAATAAAGAAAAATCCCTTTCTGCAAGAAAATCTACAATAGACAAAATTGCAAAAAGCCTCAGAAAACTAGATGAGCCCTTTGTAATTGTGCATGGCGGAGGCTCTTTTGGGCATTATTGGTCTGTAAGGTATGATATGCACACAAGGCCTGCAAGATATAGTCAGCATGGAATAGCAGTAGTCAAAAATTCAATGGTTTCACTAAATAAGATAGTTCTTGACTCTTTTTTAAAAAATAGGCTAAACCCATACTGCCTTCCACCAACTGACTTTATGGAAAATGGCAGACCAATTATTAAAAAAGTAAAAGAGATTGAAAAAATTGCAAAATCGAATCTTGTTCCAATCACTTTTGGTGATGCACTATGGTATGGCAAAAAAAAGTCATACATTCTATCAGGTGATAAAATCATGACGATTCTTGCAAAGACGCTTAGACCAAGGCTGTCAATTTTTGTTTTAAATGTAGATGGAGTATTTTCTAAACTTACAACAAAGAACCTAATCTATGAGATGAAAAACCAAAGACCTCAATTCTCTAAAATATCAATGGATGTTACAGGTGGAATGAAGCGCAAGCTTGAAGAGGCAACAAAGATCTCAAGGCTTGGTCTTGATGTATTCTTTGTAAATGGAAACAAACCACAGCGGATAGTTGATGCCATAAAAAGAAAAAAATTTGAAGGAACATTGTTTCGAGGCATATAACATGGAAGAATATGTCATACTAGTTGATAAAAACGACAATCCTGTAGGCAGGGAAGAAAAGGTAAAGTGCCATCTGCCAAACGGCAAGCTACACAGGGCTTTTACAGTATTGCTTTTTGATAAAAAGGGAAGACTTCTTTTAACAAAGCGAAGCAGTACAAAGATGCTTTGGCCAGATGATTGGGATGGAACGGTTGCAAGCCATCCAAGAGAATCAGAATCCTATGTATCATCAGCAGAGAGGCGGTTGCCTGAAGAAATTGGAGTATCAAGCAGGCTTGACTATCTATTCAAGTTTGAATATCATGTTCCTTACAAAGACATTGGCTCTGAAAACGAAATTTGTGGGACTCTAATTGGAATGCTAGATGATTCTGCAACAGTCAAGCTAGTCAAAGATGAGATAAGTGAGACTGTGTGGATTACGCCTAAGGAATTAGTGAGTAACCTCAAAAAGACGCCTGAAGTGTACTGCCCGTGGATGCTAATTGCGTTATATTTACTGCCTTTCTCAGAAATACAAATGCTAAACAAACATCAAGTTGTTTTGTCAGAATGGATAAAAAACGATATAAAAAATACATTAAAGATTTCAATAAAGTTTCATCTGCCTAATAACAACTGGAGGCTAGTTAATTGAATTCAATTGAAAAAAATGCAAAAATTGTAAATCGATATCTTATCTCAAAACTAAAAGGAAATCCACAAGAGCTGTACAGTGCTGCATCACACCTTATTGTAAGTGGCGGAAAGCGCCTACGGCCATACATGGTTATGAAAAGCTGTGAAATGCTTGGTGGAAAGGCAAAAGATTCCATCGGTGCTGCTAGTGCAATTGAGATGGTTCATAATTTTACGTTAGTCCATGATGATATCATGGATAATGATGAAATGCGGCATGGGGTTACCACGGTTCATAAAAAATTTGGGATGCCTATTGCAATTTTAGCTGGCGATGTACTGTTTTCAAAAGCATACCAGATCGTTTCATTAACAAGTCTGCCAAGTAATTCTGTAATTGATCTTGTGGCAAGACTTGCCAAATCTTGTGTTGAGGTGTGTGAGGGCCAGATTCTTGATATCAAAATGGCAAAGAGTGAAAAAATACCGTCACAGTCACAGTATGTCAAAATGATAGAGAAAAAGACTGCTGTTCTTTTTGAAGTCTCATGTACAATGGGGGCGATATGTGCAAATGCAAAGCAAAAAGACATTTCTAACCTCTCAAGATTTGGAAAAAGTCTTGGCATCGCATTTCAGATAACTGATGATCTGATTGGCGTTTTAGGCAACCCAACTGTTACAAAAAAGCCTGTTGGAAATGACCTGAGGGAAGGAAAAAAATCACTTCCAATACTTTTGGCAATAAATCGTGCAAAAGGTCAAAACAAGGAAATTATCTTAAAGGCGTTTGGCAACTCCTTTGCAACACAAGAAGATATTGAAAATGCACTCAAGATAATACGCAGATTAAAAATTGAAAAAACAGTCAGACGTCAGGCTCAGTCGTACGCACAAATGGCGAAAAAATCGCTACAAACCTATTCAGGCTCGGCAAAAAGAGACCTTCTCTCGCTATTGAATTTTGTAGTAAAAAGGAGTTTGTAATTTGGATGATGAGCTAAAAAGGCTGATAAGAAAGATTGCACTACAAAATGCCTTTGAACATGACGGACAAACAAAAGACAAGATAGTATTATCAAAGATTCTTGGAACAAATGCAGAGCTTCGAAACAAGATAAAAGAAATTAACGCAGAGATTTCTGGGATCGTATTAGCTGTAAACAAGCTTTCTTTACAGCAACAGAAATCAGAAATAGAAAAAAACTTTCCCGAACTATTAGTTGCAAAAGAAAAAACAGAAGAGAGATCTGGCCTACCTCCTCTAGAAGGAGCTGAACATGGAAAGGTTGTGACAAGATTTCCACCAGAGCCAAACGGATATCCACACATTGGTCATGCAAAAGCAGCAATAATTGATGAAGAGTATGCAAGAATGTATAGCGGTAAGCTCATTTTACGATTTGATGATACAAATCCAGAAAATGAGCGACTAGAATATTATGCGGCAATAAAGGTGGGCCTTGACTGGCTTGGAGTAAAATATGACAAAGTAAAAAACACATCAGATGATATTGAACTAATTTATCAAAAAGGGCTTGAGCTAATCAACTCTGGTGCTGCATATGTTTGTACATGTAAGCAAGAAGTAATTAGCAAAAACAGACGAGAGATGAAGTCTTGCAAGTGTAGTACGCTTGATCAAAACCAAAACAATGATCGATGGAAAAAAATGTTTGACAAGTTCAAGGCAGGCGAGGCAATAGTCAGGTTCCGTGGCAATATGTCATCAGAAAATACTGTAATGCGCGATCCAGTTTTGTTTAGAATAATAGATGAAAAGCATCCATTGCTTGGTGATAAGTATAGAGTATGGCCAAGCTATGACTTTGCAGTTGCAATAGAAGACAATATTGATGGTGTAACTCATGCATTTAGAACAAAAGAGTACGAGCTTCGAAATGAGCTATATTACGCAATTCTTGATGCGCTAAAACTAAGAAAACCAAAGATGATGGAGTTTTCAAGGCTAGAGTTTAAGGGCATGCCTGTTTCAAAGCGAGTTTTAAAGCCACTAATCGAGTTGGGGAAGGTTTCATGGTATGATGACCCACGCTTGCCTACGCTTGAGGCTCTAAAAAAGCGAGGAATAACGCCTGAGGCGATAAGAAAGTTTGTCTTGTCTTTAGGCTTTACAAAGGCAGATACTCTTGCACCGTTTGATGTTCTCGAGTCATTTAATCGAAAGATAGTCGATGAACAAAGTACAAGGCTGTTTATGGTAAAAGATCCAAAAAGGCTAGTTGTAAGAGGCCTGCCTGCCTCTACTATTACTATTCCAAATCATCCAACAAAAGATTTAGGAAAAAGAGATGTTATAGTTGATGAAAACTTTTACCTGTCATCTGATGACATAAAGGATCTAAAACCTGAAAACAAGATCAGACTAATGGGTATTGGAAATGTACAAATCAAAACTGCTTCAGATCACTTGACAGGGCAATATGTGGGAGATGAATTGGTGGAAGAGATTCCAAAGGTACAGTGGGTCTCACAAAAAAATTTCCAAAAATTAAAGATCCAGATACCGAAAGCGCTTTTTATTGATGATAATTTTAACGAAGACAGTCTAGAAGAAATTGAAGTATATGTAGAACCATACTATCTTGAATTAAAGGAAGGATCAGAAATCCAGTTTGTCAGGTTTGGTTATTGCAGAAAGGAATCTGCAAGTATGGCAATTTTTACACACAAGTGATATTATATGAAGATAGCAAGGCTTGCATATTCAGATAAAGAAACGTATGGTTTTGTAAAAGATGGGAATGTAGCAACAAAAGATCATATAATAACGGAAACCGGTGTTCCACTTCCGCAGACAATAAAGGACTTTCTTTTTGATGGCTGGTTTGATGAAATAAAAGATAATGTTTCAAAAATTTCTTACAACGAAAACCTGTCAAATTTTAATCTGCTTGCACCAATACCAAACCCACCAAAAATTATCTGTCTTGCCTTCAACTATATTGATCATGCAAAGGAACAAAATTTCACTACACCAAGCGAACCAGTCATTGTTATAAAACCACGCACTACACTCACGGGTACAAGTTCTGCTATTGTTTGTCCCTCCTTTGTAAAACAGCTTGATTATGAAATTGAACTTGCCCTTGTCGTTGGAAAAGATTGCAAAAACGTGTCTGAATTGGAAGCAAAAAATGCAATATTTGGCTATACTATACTAAATGATGTTTCTGCTAGAGACATACAAATGTCAGATAAACAGTATACACGTGGCAAGGCCTTTGATACATTTGCACCTTGTGGCCCATGGATCACTACAGCCGATGAAATATCCAATCCTCAAAACCTCAAGATGGTAACAAAAGTAAATCAAGTCACTAGACAAAACTCCTCAACATCAAAAATGTCATTATCAGTTTTATCTATTGTATCAAAGCTAAGCAAAATCATGACACTTGAAAAAGGCGACATCATTTCTACGGGAACACCATCTGGTGTTGCCCTAAACAATCCAAATATTGATTTTCTAAAAAATGGTGATAAAATAGAAATGGAAATTGAAGGTTTGGGTAAATTGGAAAATACTGTAAAGATTGTAGACTAATCTAAATTTTTTGTCATGTGATAAAATGTTAGTCTTTTTTCAAGACCAGAATAAGTCGGTAGTGTTCTCATTTTAGTTAGTATTTGAATTCGCTCAAATTTTTTCTCATATGCCAAGTTTTGAATGTAGGGAAGAATTTTTTTGATGCCAGATTTTGTTGTGTAAATCAAAGTAAGCATCATAGTTTTTTCAAAATGATCCGACTCTGTAATAATTCCCAATGAATCAATGTGATTTTGATTCTTTGATATTATGATTTTCTTTTCTTTTACCAACGAAGAAATGGTTTTAGCATCTAGTGGTATCCATCTCCACGATCTAATATAAAATTCTGAATCTACAAGATATTTTGCTATTTCTTTAGGTGATTTTGCTTGTTGTATGTTAGTAGTTCTATGTTTTGTTGGAGTAAGAATGTAATAATTCCATTTTTTGTTTTTAGTATAGTGTAGCTTTGAAGCAAGTTTGAGTGATTTGAAGTTATTTGATTCAATTATCATTGCAGCTAGTTTACAACCATTCTTTTTTGCTACAGTTTCTACTTTAGTTACAAGTTTTTTTGCATATCCTTTTTGTCTATAGTTTGGATTAACTCGTATGCCTTCAATCCATACCAGTTTTGCATTCTTTATGATAAATCCATGACATATAGCTACAGAATGTCTGTTTTCACAAAGAACAAAGAAATTTCCCTCATCAAGCCAGTTATCCCAAACGTAGTGAATATAGTCACCCCAAGAAAATGTCGATTTGCAAAAATCAAGTACTGTTTTTTTGTCTGAAGATAATGCATTTCTTATTGTTAGTTGCACAAATAAGAAAAATTATTAAGAATAATTTAACGAAACCCCTTATGGGAAAAGTGATTGTTGCCAAGACATCAGATGTTGCGCCAGGCACGCTGCACAAGGCATCAATTGATGGAAGAGAAATTCTTGTTGTAAATATAGGTGGAAAGTATTATGCAATGGATGATACCTGTACCCATGCAGGCGCTAGCCTTTCAGAAGGAACACTTGACAGCAATATAGTTACCTGTGGCTGGCATGGTGCCCAATTCGATTGTAAAAGTGGCAATCTTAAAAAATTTCCTGCAAAAATTAACAATTTAAAATCATATAATGTATTAGTAGAGTCAGACAACCTCTTTGTAGAGGTCTAGACAAGAGAAAATCAGAGTGGGTGATATGATGTCAAGTAAAAAATCTCAAAATGAAGGCTCGTTTAATACTGCACTTGAAACGCTAAATCATATTGCATCAAATCCGTCTACTCCAAAAAACATCAGAAAAAGCATTTCAGATCTAGTAAATGAGTTAAAAAATGAACAATTTTCAATATCTGTTAGGGCAGCAAACGCAATAAGCCAGCTAGATGATATCACACAGGATCCTAACATGCCATCTTATGTGAGAGTCACTTTATGGCAAGCAGTTTCTACACTTGAGAGCATAAGGGAATAAATTTCCAAAACAATTAGTTTCTGATATTGAAAATCGAAGAATATCTCCAGTCTCTGCCACAAAAGATAATTTCAGGAGATGATGTTCAGCTCCCAAGACATGCTTTTTTAGATATTTTCAAGTTTGCTAAGCTAAATGA
>Ga0194113_10002009_pt1 | contig 27854 bp, 19 predicted proteins | sample TA2MahC200mmetaG_FD_146193 | JGI IMG/M metagenome (GOLD analysis project Ga0194113, IMG submission 146193) | Freshwater microbial communities from Lake Tanganyika, Tanzania - TA2015017 Mahale Deep Cast 200m | ecosystem: Environmental > Aquatic > Freshwater > Lake | place: Tanzania: Lake... | reverse complement strand
CGGCACGGCGGTGACGGCGGTGGCGGACACGGGCTATCACTTCGTGCAGTGGAGCGACAGCAGCACGCAGAACCCGCGCACGGACGCCAACGTGACCGGCAACATCGCCGTGACGGCGAGCTTTGCGATCAACGGGGGAGGCGTGTCGGCCACGGGCGGTACGGTGACGAACTACACGCTGAACGGGACGAACTGGACCGCGCACATCTTCACGAACAGCGGCACGTTCACGGTCACGAGCGGCGGCGATGTGGAATACCTGATTGTCGGTGGTGGTGGTGGCGGCGGCGGTGGTGGCGGCAGTGTATGGGGCGGTGGCGGCGGTGGTGCTGGCGGAGTGGTCCTGGGATCAACTTCCGTCGTCGCGACAGGATATGCCATCGTTGTAGGTGCAGGTGGGGCTGGCGCAGTAAATGCTGCCGGAAGCACTGGCCTTGTATCATCGGCATTCAGCATGAATGCCATTGGCGGCGGCGGCGGTGCTGGTAATGGCAATGCTAGTATCGGCGGCTCAGGTGGTGGTGGCGCAAATGGTCAGAATGCCCCAGACTCGAAAGGAACCGGCGCAAATGGTATTGCCGGTCAGGGGAATAAAGGCGGCAACGCCATTGACGCCGGAGCTTATGGCTCGGGCGGCGGCGGTGGCGGTTATGCTGGTGCTGGTGCAAACGGCGCAGTAGGACAGGGCGGCAATGGTGGTGCGCCGTTGACCTCCACCATGTCCGGCGTTTCAAAAGACTACGCAGGCGGAGGTGGTGGCGGTGTTGGAAGTGCCGTTACAGCGGGATCTGGTGGCGGAACTTCAGGGGGCGCAGGGAGTAATTCTGGTGCGGGATCACCCGGCACAGTTTCCACTGGCGGCGGCGGTGGCGGAGCGAAAGGCAGCTCAAGTGCTGGCGGCAACGGCGGCAGCGGCATCGTGATCATCCGCTATGTGAGTGGCGGCGGCGGTGGTGGCGGCGGTGGCAGCCGGGGAGGCACGGTGTTGACCGTGGCCGGCGGCGCAAGGACGTCCGGGACGAGGCAGCCCCAAGTCAAGGCGGTTGGCGTGGAAAGCGCGGGGACGCAGGCCACGGCAAGCGCGGCGACGGCATCGGTGGCGGCACCGGTGGCGGCGGAGGAAACCATCGCGGTGCAGTGTCTGCGCGGGGGCCTTGTGATGGTCGGCTGGGCGTTTGACGCCGGGGCGGGCGGAGTGGAACTGAAGAGCGCGGACGTGCTGGGCGGGCAGGGGCTTCCGGAGGGCACCGCGGTGTGGCACTGGAACCCGGCGAATGGCGCCTACGATACTGACCGGCTGGACGGGAAGGGTCAGTGGGAAGGGAACGTGACGTGGAAGCGCGGCGCGGGCTTCTGGATTGTAATGCCGGCCAATGCGCCGGAGGCGGAGTACGGGATTCTTCTCAAGGGCCTGGCGCCGGTGGACGAGGCGTTCGCGCAGGCGGTGAATCCCGGGCTGAACCAGTTGGGTTATCCGTATCCGAAGGAAGCGGTGTGGGCGGCGACGGCGCTGGCGCGGGGCGCGGCGGCGGGGGACACGTTGCTGGTGTGGGACGAGGAAACGAGCAGCTACGTGGAGAACGTCAAGGGAGCGGACGGCGAATGGTCGGCGCCGGAGATGACGCTGCGGGCGGGGCAAGGGTTCTGGTTCCGGACGGCGCGCGATCCCTTCACGAACGAAGAGCCGAATCCGGACGGGCGCTGAGAGGGCGGACGGGCGGTGCGAGGAGTCGTGTTCGTGCGTGCGTGGGCAAGGTCCCTGGCGGCGGGGTTGGTTCTGGGATCGTGCGTCGCCGCCGGGGGATTAGCCCGACTTTCCCCGTTCGAGGTATAAACCATCGATTTTGCTGGGGTTTGACCCTCAAGGTTTCCCCTACATTTCAGTCCCCGGCAGAAGCCTCGATGCGGGGCGGCGGCTGTTCGGGGAGTCGCATATCGAGCCGGTGGAGGAGGATCTGCAGATCCTTGTCCGGCTGTGTGTAACGCGGGAGTACAAGCGTTCTACCGTCAGTCGTTGGGAAGTGGACGTCGATCATCTGCACGGTCTTGAACTTGTCCAAGACGGCGCGCGGCGTGAGGCCGGGAGCGAGCCCCCGTGAGCGCTGCTTGAGTGTTGCAAAGAGGCAGTAGGCGAGGAATCCGGCGAAGATGTGCGCCTCGATCTGCCCGTCGGTCTGATGGTAGACCGGGCGGATGGCGAGGTCGTTCTTGAGATCCTTGAAGGCCTGCTCAACCTCCGTGAGCGTGATGTAGAGTTTCCAGAGGTCTTCGGGGTTCTCCGGTGGCAGATTCGTCCGCAGCAGGTACGTGCCCTCGCCCCTGCGCACGTCACGGAGCTTCGCGCGGTCCAGCCTGAAGGAGAACGGCGCTTCGGCCGTCGGCAGTCTGACGTCCACAGCGCGGCCCGCAGAGCGGCCCGCCTCATGCCTGGCCACGGCGACCTTTGCCACCAGCTCGTCGTGGGCCAGGTCCTTCATCTGGGTGATCTCCCCGAGACGCCGGAGCAGGATCCGGAGCCTCCGGCGGCGCATGGCCTGCTCCTTGTCGCGTCGGCCGCAGCTGCGGGTCAGGACATACGTGTCGCCGTCCGTCCCTGCGGCGGTTTTCACCTGGATGCCCTCCCGGGCCTTCCGCCAGGGCTGGCCGGCGATCTCGCGCTGGAGCTTCGTGAGCCGACCGCGCGGCGTCCCCACGAGGTAGCTCGTTCCCGCCTCGCGCATCTCGCCGAGCACCTCCTCGGTGGGGATACCGCGGTCCATGATCCAGGTCCGGCCCGACTTGCCGTACAGCCTCTCGATCTTCGCCAGAAAGTCCTTCAGCGTGGTCTTGTCCGACGTGCTCCCCTTCATCGTCTCATAGGCGACGGGCAGCCCGTCGGGAGTCACGACGAGCGCGATGACGACCTGGACGCAGTCGGGGCGCCTGTCGCGGCTGTACCCGAAGCGGCGGAGACCGGACGCCCCGGGGACGTCGCACTCGAAGTAGGTGCTCGTCAGGTCGTACAACAGGATGTCGCATGTCGCGCCGAACAGCGCCCCCCAGCGTTCGCGGAGGTGCTTGAAGAGCTCGTCTTTGTGCTCGCAGAGCTTGGCGAGACAGCGGTAGAGCGTGTTCTTCGCGGCTACACTCGCGTCGCATCCGAGGAGGTCGGCCATCGCCGTGTTTCGGAACCATTCCCGGTGCATCCGCCATTCGCTCCCGGGGTCGAGAAGTCGGTAGGTCACGATCGCCGCCAGCACGTCGGTCCAGCGTGTCCCCTTCCGGCTGTCTGCCACGTGCGTACCCCAGAACGCCTCCAGCTCCAGCAGATTCCAGAGTTCCAGGGACAGCCAGCAGCCGCCCCATTGGCGCGGGCGGTGCAGCGTCATCGCGTCGAGGCGAACGCGCACGGGGTTCACAGTCCCGGCGGGCGGGACGCGATCCTCGGGAAACAGACTCATTTGGCGCACGCCCGAGCCCCCGCCGTCAACCACCTCGATCGCAGAACACCACTGAATCCGCTGGGAGTCGTTGATCTCGCCCAAATAAAGGACCTGTCGCGTACTGACGCCGTTGCGCGTCCTCACGCTCTCCGCGATACACCAGTAGCGATGCTCCTTCCCGTCTTTGAATCGCTTGTGGCATTTGAGGTACATGCCCCGCATTATCGCACAGGCGCAGCGCGACCGTAAGGGGGTAGGTCTGTCCTACAACGACTTTTGGAGCTTCACCCGTCAGATCCGGGAATTCATCCATCAGGTCCAGCACGGTCCGGGTCGTAATGACCCCCTCATTCAACCCCTCGCGCCAGTCCCAGAACCAGACCGGATCGAGGTGCGCGTTGGGTAATAGATGAAAGGTCGTCGTAGTCATTTGTGATCCTTCTCCTCCGGCGGCAAAGGATTGCCGCCCTCCAAGCGCCCCAGCAATAACGTCTGTATCTTCTTCGGTGCCAGCGCCAGCCGGATGCGGCCACGGGTCAACTTGACCTTCTTGCCGGCCGTGTCTTCCGCCAGATCGGTTTGCGTTACCTCCGACACGGGAGGAGTTTCGGGGTCGGCCGCCTCCATGCCGAGGGCACGGCACGCCTCGTCCGGGCGCCTCAGGCCGTCCTCGACGTAGCGGCGGTAGCGCGCCTCGGGCGCCCCCTTCCCGGGCGTCATCGCCAGCAGCGGCGCGCGGCAGACGCATTCCGGCACGGGCGCCAGCCCGGCATAAGCCCTGAAGTTGCTCCACGAATACGACCGCAGAAACTCCCTCCGCTCGGCGCACGGCCTTTCGCGCCACGCCTCGACCGCCACCGGGTGCAGATGCACGTACCGGCTCAGCCGCAGCAGGTACGCGTCGCCCGCAACCAGCGTCGCGCCAAACCTCCCCTGCATCAGGTGACCCCTATTCCCCTCTTATTAATCCCGCAGGTAGTCCTCCCTGCGGAGACTACGCAACACGGACTGGTGCCATGCCCCTAACTCGGCCTTCATCCGCTCCACAGTCTCGGGCCTCTCGGCGGCGAGGTCCCTGCTTTCGGCCAAATCGGCCGAGAGATCGTAGAGTTCGTACTTGCCGTCAGCCATACGGTACAGTTTGTAACGATCCTCGGTCCACGTCATCTGACCGCCGACCTTCTCCGTGTCCACCACCTCGTCGAACGGTACGCCGCCGCTGCGTTCGCGCGGCGACTGCGGAGTGGTGGAACTGTGCCAGAACCCAATCCCCTTGCCGCGCTCGGTCATCCGTCCGTCCACGAGCGGCAACAGGCTGATGCCGTCCAGCGGCAGGTTCTGCCCGGGCATCGTCACACCCAGCATCTCGACGATAGTGGGGTAGATATCGCTGGTGCAAACGGGCACCGATGACCGGGACCCCGCCTGGATCCGCGCAGGCCACTCGATGATCCCCGGAACGCGCACGCCACCTTCCCACAAAGTCGTTTTCCTGCCGCGCAGACTGCCGGTTGAACCTTGAGCGGATCGTGTAGAAGGTCCGTTGTCGGAACAGAAGAGCAGCAGCGTGTTGTCCGCAATTCCGCTGCGTCGCAAAGCCTCCCGGAGCGTGCCCATGGCGCGGTCAATGGCCACAATCTCCCCGTAATAGGCGGATCCGCCAGCTGCGGCCGTGTCCTCCTCCAAGGCCCGATGTGGCTCGTGCGGATTACCGAACCATACCACCGCCAGGAACGGTTTGCCCTGCTTTCGAGCGCGGTCCATGAACTTGATTGCCTCGCCAGCGATGTAGTCCGACCCGTCGCCGGTGAACCGCTCCGGTTGGCCCTGCCGGCTGAGTGTCCAGTTCAGGTCGAAATAGTTCGGGGCGCTCAACCATTCGTCGAAGCCGAACCGACCGGGATGCAGGGGATCGTTTGCTGCAATGACCTTGCCGGAGTTGTCGACGCCGTTCAGGTGCCACTTCCCGAAGTGTCCGGTGGCGTAGCCGGCCTGCTTGGCCGCCTGCGCGATTGTCTGCTCTTCGATCCGCAGCGGTAAGCTGGGCCGGAAGATCCCGTAGCGATAGGGATGGCGCCCCGTGAGGAAGCTCCCCCGCGTGGGCGAGCAGACCGGGGCGGCCGCGTAGAACCTGTCCAGTCGCAGGCCCGCCGCCGCCATCGCGTCCAGGCACGGCGTCTTGCATGCTTTCAAGCCGTTGTAACTCACGTCCCCCCAGCCCTGGTCATCGGTCATGCAGAGCACCAGGTTCGGCGGGCTCGTCGCCTCATCCAACGGCGCTCCCCACACCATCATGTTCCCCAGGGCAAGTACGGCCAATCCGCCAGCACCCATCGCCAGGAACTCACGTCGCGTTCTTATCTCGTATGCGTGCTTGGCGTCGCGTAGATTCATGTTTGGCAATGGAGGCTCTTGCACCCCCCGCAACGCAGCGACTGACGGCTTGAGTTGCGGGGCCTTTTGTAAGTTGAAAAGCCGCATCGCCCACCCTGAGCATACGCGACGTTCCAACCTGCGCCCATCGTTTTCTGCGCGGCACCCTACCGCGCCCAAAACGACCAAAGAGACTATCGCGCATTCCGAGGCGTTGGTCTACCCCAAAACCCGGTGGACACAAGGCCGTTACAACGCCACAGGAATGGCAACAGCTACGGCGGCCGGCAATACTGGAACTGTTCCGCGAGCATGTGTATGGGCGGGCGCCTGTGGGAAGGCCTGACACCCTCCGGTTTGAGATGACCGATCTTTCAACGAATGCGTTTTTGAGACCGAACGTGACATTGACGCAACACGCATGGCGGTGGTTGGACATTCACGATACGGAAAAACCGCGCTCTGGTGCGGCGCGCAGGATGAGCGTTATGCGTTGGTTATCAGCAATGAATCCGGCAGTACGGGCGCCGCGTTGGCCAGGGGCAAGCGCGGCGAAGATATCAGAACCATTAATCGCAAATTCCCCCATTGGTTCTGCGCCAACTACACGCGCTACAACGGCAAGGAAGCCGACCGGCCGATTGATCAGCACCAGTTGCTTGCCCTGCCGTGCCATGACCCGGGCGCCCCGCCCGGGAGCCAAGCCGCGTCAGCATCTTATCTCGACGGTTACGTTCCGGGCCGCGTCCTGCGAACCGCCGATGGCGATGCGGAAGCGACCCGGATACCACGTCGGTACGCCCTGACGGTCGGGAAGGGCGAAGGCCGATGGGGGCAGTTCCAAATCAATGGTCCGCGCTTCGCCAGGCTGCAGGTGGACGCGGGCAAACGCCTGCAAGGTCTGCGTCGGTCGCGAGAATGGGGCCTGTTCCTGGTGGACATAGGCCTGCACCACCTCGTCGCCCGCGCGATCACCGGTATTGCGCAGGGTCACCGCGATGACCACGCCAGCTCCCGGCCGGAGGACCTCGGTGCCGCGCAGGGCGCAGGATTCGTAGACGAAGGTGGTGTAGCTAAGCCCATCGCCAAAGCGCCACAGCGGTTTGCCGTCGGATTCCAGATAGCGGTTCCAACCCACCGGCTGATGGTGGTAGTAGACCGGCAGATGACCGACATCCCTGGGAGCGGTCATCGCCAGGCGCCCACCGGGATTGTACAACCCGGTGAGGACTTCGGCGATGGCGGTGCCGCCTTCCATGCCGGGATAGCCGGCGTCGATGATCGCCACAGCATGGGTGGCGAGCCAGGGGAGCGCCATTGGGCGGCCCTTGATTACAACCGCGATGATCGGCACCCCGGCAGCGTGGATCTCCTCCAGCATCTGTTGCTGGACACCGCCCAGGCCGAGGCTGCAGCGATCAACGCCCTCGCCCGAGTCCATCTCGAAACCCTGCCCGGCACCAAGATCAACCGCGCCGGTTCCGCTAAAGCAGGCGTTAAAATTCCGTGCGCTGGAGCCGCCGATTATCGCGATGCACAACCCGGCGGCACGCGCCGCCGCAACGGCAGCCGCGATGCCGGATCCATCCATGGCGTTGATGCCGCAGCCTCGCTCGTAGGTGATCGCGCACTGTGGCAGGAGCCTCCGCAGCGCCGCCAGCGGCGTGATAGTATGGCCATCTGGGTGCGGTGCGGTGTAGTCGCCGAGCTGGTTGTACGGCGCATCGGCGTTGGGGCCGACCACGGCCAGCCGCGCGACGTCCGGCACCAGCGGCAGCGCGCGACGTCCGGCGATCTCCTGGTTGCGCAGCAGGACTACGCCGGCGCGGGCAGCAGCCAGGGCCACGGCCCGGTGTTCGGACGAGGCGACGACCCGGGCCGGGCGGCCTTCGTCGAGGTAGGGTCGCTCGAACAAGCCCAGCCGGAACTTCGTCTCCAGGATGTGGCCCACGGCGCGGTCAAGATCCTCCAGTGCCAGCCGCCCGGATTCTACCTCGCCAGCCAGCGCCTCGGCCGCAGCGTCCCAAAGCGACAGATCCATGCCGCACCGGATCGCCTCAGCCACCGCCGCTGGCGCATCGGGCACGGCGCGATAGGCAGCGAACAAATTCTCGGCGGCATGGCCATCCCCCACCACGATGCCGGTAAACCCGAGCTCCTGGCGGAGAACTTCGGTCATCAGCCGGCGACTGCCCAGCACCGGCTCGCCGTCCACCGCGTTGTAGCTCGCCATCACGCTGCCAGCCCCGACACCGATCGCCGCAGCGAACGGCGGCAGATATACGGCACGCAATTCGCGCGACCCGAAGTGGGCGGCACTGCCGTTGTGACCACCCTGAGTTGAACCGTAGCCAACGTAGTGCTTCAACGTACAGACGACCCGCCCCTCGCCACCGTCCTCCTGCACCCCGCGCACCATCGCCGCCGCCAGCACCCCGGCATGAAACGCATCCTCGCCAAAGCACTCCTCGCAACGGCTCCAGCGCGGCGGTAAGCCCGCCAGCCGCCTGCCGGCTGCATGACCTGTCCAACCTTCTCTGCCAGGGTCATGCGGGCGAGAAGATCGCGAACGCGCTGTTCGATGGGCAGTCGGGAGTCACGGTAGCTGCTGTTCATGTGTGCCTCGGTTGTAGCCTCATTAGGAAGGCATCTCATTACGGAGCCTGCTGTAGTGCGGGTCGTAGAAAACAGGCACGGTCGAAGCGGTGTAGTCCTGATGTTCACGCGCCACGCACGCCTTTAGCTCGGCGAAAATCTTCTGCTGCGAAATCTTCACATCGTGATCTTCATGACGATCTGCAGTCAGATGGTACAAGGACTCTTCTCCCTTGTCGGTGACATAATACTTCCAGTCGCCTTTTCGCACGGCCAGTTGTCCGAGATATTCGAAATACAGGTATTCGTGTAAAGGTTGTGCGGTGCGATCACCCTTTAGCAACGGGAGAAGGGTGAGGCCGTCGCACGCACCGGCAGGACTGGCGTGGGCTGCATCGCAAAAGGTCGGCAGCAGATCCGGGAAGTAGCCCATGTGATCGGACACTCCCGGCGCGATTGTGCCGGGCCACCAGGCAATAAAGGGAATACGAATGCCACCCTCGTGAAGGCTGCGTTTATAACCCTGAAATCCGCCGGCCGAATCAAAGCGGGTAACACTGTGCCCCCCTTCGTTGTGCGGGCCATTGTCACTTGAGAAGATGACCAGCGTGTTCTCGGCAAGGCCCAGGTCCTTCAGGGTGTCCATGATGCGGCCCACCGTGATGTCAATGCGCTGAACCATGCGCGCAAAGCCCTTTTCGTTCAGCGGCCAGTCGCGGTCGGCGAAGTCGCCGTAGTGGTCCACTTCCATGCCGTGAGGCGGCTCCCAACCCTCGTTGTTGGCATGCGGCAGGGTCGGGCAGTAGTGCAGGAAGAAGGGCCGGTCTTTGCAGTCGCGGATGAACTCCAGCGCGCGCGCTTCAATGAAATCCGGCGAGTAATCCACCTTGACCTCGGCCACGCCAACACCCGTTTCCCACTGTCGCTTGTCCCCTTCCGGCGGTTTGTTGCGCAACGGCACTTTCATGCCGTTCTCGCGCAGGAAGGGCGGGAAGTAGTTATGGGCATGGCGCATGCAGTTGTAGCCATAGTGGTAATCAAACCCCTTGCGAATAGGATCCACATCCGGTTGCCCGCTACCCACCCCGTATTTGCCAATACACGCGCTGACATAGCCCTGCCGCTTGAGCACCTGCGGTATCGTGGGGATGTCGTCAGGCAAGAATTGATCGTCCAGATGACGGATGGGCAGATGCCCGGAATGCAGCCCGGTCAGTATCGAAGTGCGGGCCGGCGAACAGACCGGGCTCGTGGTGTAGAAGTCGGTGAAGCGCATCCCTTCGGCAGCCATGCGGTCAACATGGGGCGTGGTCCAGGCCTTCTGTCCGTAGCAACTGCAATCGCCATAGCCGAGGTCGTCGGTCAGAATCATCACAATATTCGGTTTCTGTTTGTTCATACGATTTCCTTCTCGGAGCGCATTCCGATTATGATCAAGAACGTTTCGAAACTGGGGAACTCGGGCTTAGTCCTCCCGGTGTCCGGCGAGGGCGTGGCCGATCTCCTGCCAGCGACCCTGGCGGAAGCGGAGGTAGTAGGCGATCCCGCCGATGAAGATAGCGAAGCAGACGGACGCCCAGACCGTGATCGGCCCGGCTCGAAACAGGTAGATCGCCATGACGCAGACGGTGATCAGCGTCACATGGAAACCGGCGCCGATCAACATGGCCCAGAAGGTGTCGCCAGCGCCTCGCAGGGCGCCGGAGAAGATGAGCGCGGTACCGTCGAACATCAGGTAGAGGGCGGCGAGGCGGAGCATGGGCCGGGCCAGCCGGATGACTTCGGGCGATGCGGCGCTGGTGAAGGGCCGCAGGAGGGTTTGGGGGACGCTCAGGAACAGGATCGCGAGCGCGCCGGTGTAGGTGAGCGTCAGCGCCAGCCCCGTCCAGGCGGCCTGCCGGGCACCCGCGACGTGGCCGGCGCCGAGATTCTGGCCAACCAGCGTCGAGACCGCGATCTGGACGCCGAGGATGGGGAAGAACGAGACGAGATCCCAGTTGAAGACCATGGTGATGGCTGCGGCGACATCCTCGCCCATGGCGTGGATCATGAGGACGATGGCGGTGAAGCAGAAGATGCCGATGAAGCCCTCGATGCCATTTGGGACGCCGTAGCGGACGAGCTTGGCGCAGACCTCCGGAACGACGCGGAGGAGCCGCGCGCCGCGGTAGGGAGGCTGGAGGGCGCGGCGGAAGAAGGCCACGGCGAGAAACACGGTCATGACGCCGCTCGCGAGCACGGTCCCGTAGGCGGCGCCGACGATGCCCAAGGCGGGGAGGCCCAGCTTGCCGAAGATCAGGACGTAGTTGGCGCCGATGTTGGTCACCAGCGCGAGCGCGTTGCCGAACATGATAACCCGTGTCTGGCCGATTCCGGAGAAAAAACCGCTGAAGGCCGCGCGCAGCAGGCCGAGGATCGAGGCCTGGATGAGGATAGTGAAGTAAGCGGTCTCCAAGGCAATCTGGGCGGGGGTGTGCCCGACCCATGTGAAGGCGTTCACCGTCACCCGTCCGATGAGCAGGATGATCGGATAGGCGGCGCAGGCCATCCCTGCGGCCTGGATGACGATCACCGGGCACTCGTGCAGGCGCTGTGCGCCAAACCGGTGGGCGACCAGCGTCGCGCAGTAGGCCACGACCCCGAAGAAGAGCTGGCCGCACAGGAAGGCCGTGATGCCGCCGGTCATGCAGGAGGCCATGGCGAGCGGCGAGACATGCGAGAGGAACAGCCGGTCGACGAACATCATCGTCGTGTCAAAGAGCTGCGAGACGATCATCGGCACGGCGATGGGGAGCAGGCGGCGCAGGCCGCCCGGGCCATCCAGCAGGGCCAGGCGCACACGAGCGGCGACGCGGGAGAGGGTCAGGATTCTGACGGCTGCGGTCATGTCTGATCCGGCTCAAACGGGCGGGCTGTGACGGCGCCCGTCTCGTCCTTGACGAGGATTTCGATGCGGCGCTCGACGGCGTTCAGCTTGTCGGAGCACTGCTTGACCAGCTTCTGCCCCTCCTCAAAGGCGGCGACGAGGTCATCCAGTCCGAGTTCGCCCGATTCCATCTGGCCGACCAGGGTCTCCAGACGCGTCAGCGCGGCTTCAAAGCTCAGCCGGCCCTCGTGTGTCTCACTCTCACGTTTTGCCATGGTTCACCTCACAATGGATTCAAATTCGCCGGATGCGACCTGTGTGCGCACCACCGTACCCGGCGCCACCTGCGCCGCGCAACGCACGAGCGCGCCGCCGCCGGTGCGCGTCAGGCTGTAGCCGCGCTCCAGCACGGCCTGCGGACCGAGCGACCGGACCTGGCGGTCGAGGCCGTCGAGCGCGGCCCGAGCCCGCTCCACGCGGCGCGCGGCCGCGCGAGCCAGTTCGCGTCGGAGGCGGACGACCCGTTCGCCGGCGGGCGCGATCCCGGTCGCGCGCGCGACGAGCAGGCGCGCGCGCGACCGTTCCACGCGCTGGCGCGCGCCGCGGCCGGCGGTGGCGGTGGCGCGCGCCAGACGCAGTTCGAGATTGTCGAGCGTCTGCGCCCGCCGCTCGGTCAGGCGGCCGGGTTCGCGCAGCGCCGACGTTGCCGCCGCCGCGCGGAAGCGCTGGCGCAGGAGCTCCAGGCGGCGTTCGAGCGCGAGCCGCAGCGACCGGGCAGTGCCGGCGAGCTGCCGCTCAAAGGCGTCCTTGCAGCCGACCACCAGCTCCGCCGCCGCCGAAGGGGTTGGCGCGCGCAGGTCGGCGGCAAAATCACACAGCGTCGTATCGGACTCATGGCCGACCGCCGCGATCACGGGGATCGCCGAGGCGGCGACGGCCCGGACGAGGGGTTCCTCGTTGAAGGCCCAGAGGTCTTCGATGCTGCCGCCGCCGCGGCCGACGATCAGGACATCGGGCGGGTCCGGCAGCCCGTTCAGCAGCGCGATCGCTGCGGCGAGCTCCGCCGCAGCGCCTGCGCCCTGCACCCGGGCCGGCGCGAGGGTGATGCGCAGGTTGGGGAAGCGTCGCGTCAGGATCGTGATCAGGTCACGAATGGCTGCGCCGCCGGGCGAGGTCACCAGCCCGACGTGGTGGGGCAGCAGCGGCAGCGGCCGCTTGCGGGCCGCGTCGAAGAGACCCTCCGCCTGCAGGCGGCGTTTGAGGGCCTCGAGCTGAGCCATGAGCAGGCCGAGGCCGCCCGCTTCGACCGTGCGCACGACGAGCTGATACTGGCCGCGGGCCTCATAGACCGTCAGGTCGCCGCAGGCTCGGATCACCATTCCGTCCGTCAGTTGCGTGACGCTTCCGCGCTGGCTGCCGGCAAACAGGACGGCGGCGAGCTGCGCCGATCCATCCTTGAGGGTGAAATAGCAATGGCCGGAGGACGGCAGGCGCCGGAAATTCGAGATCTCGCCCTCGACCCACACGCGCCCGATCTCCTCCTCGACGGTCAGCTTGACCTTGCGCGTCAGTTCCGAGACGCTATAGACGTGACGTTCGGCGAACGGAAGCGGGAGGTCGCTCATCCCGGGGCCTTCACTTCCCGCACCCGCAGCGAGACCGCCGAGAGGCATTTCAGGGTGATCGAGTCGATATCAAAGATCGCGCCTTCCAGCACGGCGGGGCCATGGGAAACATCAAACTTAGCGGGCATGCCCGTGACGAATTTGCGGATCACCGGCGCGGACTCGCGGCCGATCACGCCGCCGGTTGGGCCGGTCATGCCGACGTCGGTGATATACCCCGTCCCGCCGGGGAGCACGCAGGCATCGCTGGTCTGGACGTGCGTGTGCGACCCTGCCACGGCCGCAACGCGGCCGTCGAGGTAGAGGCCCAGGGCGATTTTTTCCGATGTCGCCTCGGCATGAACGTCGACGATGATGGGGACGCCTCCGGGAAGCGACTTGAGCGCGGCGTCGGCCGCGCGGAAGGGGCAGTCGACCGGCGGCATGAAAACCCGGCCGACCAGATTGAGAACCGCCAGCGGGCCAAGCGCGCTCTGGACCACCGTGCAGCCCGTGCCGGGGCAATCCGGCGCGAAATTCGCCGGGCGCACCAGCCGCTTCTCGGCGGCGAAGGCCTGATCGATGTCCTTCTGCCCCCACGTGTGGTCGCCCATTGTCAGGACATCGGCCCCCGCCTCAAACAGTTCCCGGGCCAGTTCGCGGGTGATGCCGTTGCCCGCGGCGGCATTCTCCGCGTTGGCCACGACCACATGCACGGCGCCATCGGCCCGCAGCTTCGCCACCGTCTGACGAAACATGCGCCGTCCCGGCGCCCCCACAATATCACCCACCATCAGCACCTTCATGCGACCCCATCCTCAGCGGGCGTATTCGATGCACCGCATTTCGCGCACCACGATCACCCGGATCTGTCCCGGATACTGCAGGTCCTGCTCGATCTTGCGGCTGATGTCGCGCGCAAGCTGCATCGCCGCCGGGTCGTCCACGACATCCGGGTCCACGATCACGCGCACCTCGCGGCCCGCCTGGACCGCGTAGGTTTTGTGGACTCCGGGGAAGGCGTTGGCGACGGCTTCGAGCTTTTCCAGCCGCTGCACGTAGATGTCCTTAGATTCCAGGCGCGCCCCCGGACGGGAGCTGGAGATCGCGTCAGCCGCCGAGGCGAGCAGCGCATAGAGGCTTTCGGCTTCGACGTCGGCATGGTGCGCGGCAACGGCGTTGACGACCACGCGGGTCTCGCCGCAGCGCTTGAGCAGGTCAGCGCCGATCGTGGCGTGCGCGCCCTCGACCTCGTGGTCCATGCTCTTGCCGATATCGTGGAAGAGACCGATCCGGCGCGCCAGGGCGGGGTCGAGCTTGAGCTCGCCCGCCATGATGCTCATGAGGTTGGCCACCTCGAGCGAATGCTGGAGCACGTTCTGGGAGTAGCTGGAGCGATACTTGAGGCGTCCGATGTAAGGAATCAGCTCGGGAGGGACCCCTTGTATCCGGAGATCGAAGACGGCGGTCTCGCCTGCGCGGTGGATCGTCTCCTTGATCTCTTCTTCCACTTTCTGCACCACCTCTTCGATGCGGCCCGGGTGGATGCGTCCGTCGGCCACCAGCAGTTCCAGGGATTTCCGGGCGATCTCGCGCCGGATCGGGTCGAAGCCGGAGATGACCACCGCCTCGGGTGTGTCGTCCACCAGCATGGTGACGCCGGTGAGCGCTTCCAGCGCACGGATATTGCGGCCCTCGCGGCCGATGATCCGGCCCTTGACATCGTCGTTGGCCAACTGCACGGTGTTGGTCATCATCTCGGTCGCATGGGGCGCCGCATAGCGCTGGATGGCCATGGCGATCAGGCGGTGCGCCTCGCGCTCCGCGCTCTGTTTCGCCTCCTCCTGGAGGCGGCGGACCAACCCGGCGGTTTCGCTCTGGACATCCTGCTCCACCAGATTGAAAATCTCTTTGCGGGCTTCGATGGCGGTCATGCCCGACAGCCGCTGCAGGCGGGTCTGGGCTTCGGCGGCGAGTTTCTCGGTCTCGATTTTGCGATTGGTCAGCATGGCGTCGCGCTTCTGGAGATCCTCCTGCTTCTGGCTGAGCAGTTCGGACTTTTTATCGAGCGCCTCCTGTCGCGCGGTCAGCCGGTCATCCAGGTCCTGCAGCTCCTTGCGCCGGGCCTTGGTTGTCTTTTCGAACTCCTCGCGGGCCTTGACGACTTCCGCGCGGACCTGGATGTCCGCCTCCTTGAGCTTGGCCTTGGCCTCGGCTTCCACCTCGTCCATGCGCGCCTGAGCGCGCTTTTCGATGGCCTCGGCCTGCCAGCGGCCGACCAGCCCGCGCACGTAATAGCCGAGCAGGATGCCCAGCAACGTGGTGACAATGCCGATAATCGCGTCTCTTAAATCGTAAAAAAGCAGATTCCAGTCCATAAAACACCTTATCCCGCCGACAGCGGCCAGATGACATTCACGCGACGGGCAGATTACTCTGTTTCCTCGACGAAAGCAATCCTGGAACGCGCGCGATCCGGGATGGTCTGTAGCCCCCCCAACCTGATATAATGACCCGCACGAGGCACTTGCAAAATCTCTGGTTTATGCAAGCGCCTGCCACGATGGTTGAATCGTGCTTGGCCATTGGGAGAGGAGCCACCTATGTTTGACATGAACAAATTGACGCAGCGGGCGCAGCAGGCGGTGCAGGGAGGGCGCGAGCTGGCGGTGCGGCTTGGGCACCAGCAGGTCGATGTCGAGCACCTGCTGCTGGAGCTGATCATTCAGGAGGACGGTCTTGTGCCGCGGCTGCTGGAGCGGATGGGCGTCGGGGTGCCCGCGTTGCGCGCGCGGGTCGAAGAGGCGCTCGAGCGCCGCCCCCGGGTTTCGGGCGATACCGAGGCGGGCAAGATCTACGTCACACAGGCGCTGAACGAGGTACTGGTTCGGGCGGCCGACCAGACGAAGCGGCTGAAGGATGATTATGTGTCGGTCGAGCACCTGCTGCTGGCGATGCTGGAGGCGCGGGCGGGGGACGCGAAGCGGCTGCTGACCGACGCGGGCGTCGACGCCCGGGGCCTGCTCGCCGCGCTCAAGGAGGTGCGGGGCAACCAGCGGGTCACCTCCGACAACCCCGAGGGCCAGTACGAGGCGCTCCGGAAGTATGGCGCCGACCTCGTGGAACTGGCCCGATCGGGCAAGTTGGATCCGGTGATCGGCCGCGACGCCGAGATCCGCCATGTCGTCCGCATCCTCTCGCGCAAGACGAAGAACAACCCGGTGCTGATCGGCGAGCCGGGTGTCGGCAAGACCGCCATCGTCGAGGGGCTGGCGCAGCGGATTCTCCGCGGCGACGTGCCGGAGGGTCTGAAGGACAAGACGATTTTCTCGCTCGACATGACGGCCCTCATGGCCGGCGCCAAATACCGCGGCGACTTCGAGGAGCGACTCAAGGCTGTGCTCACCGAGATCAAGGCCGCCGCCGGCCGGATCATCCTCTTCATCGACGAGATCCATACCATCGTCGGCGCCGGCCGGACCGAAGGCTCGACCGACGCCGGCAACATGCTCAAGCCGATGCTCGCCCGCGGCGAGCTGCACTGCATCGGCGCGACGACGCTCGACGAGTACCGCACGCACATGGAAAAGGACGCCGCCCTCGAGCGGCGCTTCCAGCCCGTCCAAGTCGATGCCCCGGGCGTGGAGGACGCCATCTCGATCCTCCGCGGCCTCAAGGAGCGTTTTGAGAAATTCCACAACGTGCAGATCCAGGACGCCGCCCTCGTGGCGGCCGCCGTCATGAGCGATCGCTACATTCAGGATCGTTTCCTCCCGGACAAGGCGATCGACCTGCTGGACGAGGCGTGCGCCTCGATCCGCACCGAGATGGATTCCATGCCCGCCGAGCTCGATGAGATCACCCGCAAAGTGATGCGTCTGGAAATCGAGGAGACCGCGCTGAGGAAAGAGAAGGACCACGCCAGCGAGCTGCGGCTCGGCGAACTGCGCCGGGAGCTGGCCGATCTGCGCGCGCAGGGCGACGCCATGAAAGCGCAATGGCAGCGCGAAAAGCAGGTGATCGAGGAAACGCGGGGATTGCGCGAACACCTGGAGTCGGCGCGGATCGCCTATGATGAGGCGGAGCGCGCCTCTAATCATGAAAAGGCCGCCGAGCTGCGCTATGGCACGATCCCCGATCTGGAAAAACGGCTCAAGAAGGCCCAGGCGCGCCTGCACGACGACGCGGCCGGCGGCCAGGTCCTGCTGCGCGAGCAGGTGACCGAAGAGGAGATCGCGGACGTGGTCTCCCGCTGGTCCGGGATACCCGTGTCGCGCCTGATGGCCGGCGAACGCGAGCGGCTGCTGCATCTGGCCGACACGATCCGCGCGCGCGTGATCGGACAGGACGCGGCGGTCGGCGTCGTGGCTGACGCCGTGCTGCGGGCGCGGGCGGGAATCAGCAACCCCCGGCGGCCGGTCGGCGCCTTTCTCTTCCTCGGCCCCACCGGCGTCGGCAAGACCGAGCTGGCCCGCACCCTCGCCTCGGAGCTGTTCGATTCCGACGCCAACCTCATCCGGCTCGATATGAGCGAGTACATGGACAAGCACACCGTTTCGCGCCTGATCGGCGCGCCGCCCGGCTACATCGGCTACGAAGAGGGCGGCCAGCTCACCGAGGCCGTGCGGCGCAAGCCCTACAGCGTCGTGCTGCTCGACGAAGTGGAGAAAGCCCACCCCGACGTCTTCAACAGCCTGCTGCAGGTCCTCGACGACGGCCGGCTGACGGACGGCCATGGCCGCACCGTGAGCTTCAAAAACACGATCATCATCCTGACGAGCAACGTCGGCTCGCCGGTGCTGATCGAGGGCGTCAACGCCGCCGGCGAGATCACGGAAGATGCGCGCCGCGCGGTCATGGATGAACTCAAGCGGTCTTTCCGGCCCGAGTTCCTCAACCGGCTGGACGAGATCGTGCTTTTCCGCCCGCTGGGTATGGCGCAGATCGAGGCGATCGTGCGGCTTCAGCTCGACGATCTGCGCGCGCGGCTCACGGGACAGGAGCTGACCCTGGAGGCCGACGACGCGGCGGTGGCCTGGATCGCCGAGAACGGCTTCGATCCGGTCTACGGCGCCCGGCCGATCAAACGGGCGATCCAGCGCGAGATCGAGACGCCCGTCGCGCGCCGCATGGTCGCCGGCCACTTTCCCCGCGGCGCGACCGTGCGCCTCACCGTCGCGGGCGGGACGCTGCAGATCCGCCCCGATCACGGCGCTTCGACGGGAGGCACGTAGGCGGCGCCGGGAGCCTTGGAATCCGGGTGCGGGTGCTTCGGCTGCTCCGTTGTGCGGAACTGTTTCTCGAGGCTGACCCGCTTGAACAGGGCGGCCAGTTCCCCGCTGTTGGTCTGGGGGGTGGCGACCGCGCCTGGGCTGCGCTGGTACTGCTCAAACGACGCGATGAAATCCAGAACGGGTGTGGGCGTGTCTTTGGAGGGGAAGGACACGCCCTTCAATTCGGAATCCTGCTCCAGGATCCAGGTGTAGACGAGGGTGATCAGCGTCTGCCGGGCTGCGCTCGAGTCGGACCGGATGCTGTCCATCAGGGCGCTCAGCCGGATGGGCGGCATCTTCAGCCCCTGGATCGCCTGAGCCGCTTCAACAAACTGTTTGGCATCCATCAACTGCAGCGCCTGCAACGCGCCCTTTGCGTCGCTGAAGCCCTCACGTACCGGATGCATCTGCATCTTTTCGTCTTCCGGCGTTTGTTCGAGATCGGATTTGACCAGCGCGAAGGCAATGATGGCGACAATGACGACCAGAGGAATCAGGGGATTCCGGACCAAGCGTCTGAGCAGTCTGGGCCCTATCCGCCTCCCCCGCGAGTGCCGCTGGCGGCGACGGGACGATCGGGCGTGCGAGTCGCCCTCCTTCCGGGATCCGTTCGAGGCGTCCGAGGACGGCCGGCGGCCCTCCCGGTGTCGGTGTCTCGAAGAATGGCTGCGGGAATGGGTGCTGTGCGGGCTGTGATGATGTTCGCTCATGGGGGGGGGACGGGGCACACGATTCCGATCACAAAATTGCCGTCAAATTATCGCAAGCCCCGGCTCGAAGATCAAGCAGAGTTCTTTGAAGCGTTTTTCTGCTCGGCAAAAGGATGCTGGCAGTTGGCGGGATTTGCGGTACACTGGAGCCATTCATGGAGAAAAGTATGACGATTGACAAAGATCGGGTTGCGGTCCAGTACCTCTTCGAGGGTGAGCCATCCAAGACGTGGCGGGCGGGCGAGATCGCCGGAACGCTGGGATTTCGCGGCAAGCAGTTGAAGCGGCTTCAAGGTCTGTTGCTGGAGCTCACCCGCGAGGGGGTGATCCGCCAGATTCAGCCGGGACGCTATGCGCTGGGGCAGCCGGATGACATGACCACCGGCCGCCTGACCGTCGTGCGCAGCGGCGCGGGCTATGTCGTCAATCCCAAAACCGGGGCGTCGATCTGGATCCAGAACGCGGATCAGGGGACGGCGCTTCCTGGCGACACCGTCACGGTGCGCCAGTACCACGCCGGAGGCGACGAAGCGCGCGGCAAGGTGATCCGGATTGACCAGCGCTCGACGCGGGACATCGTCGGCACGCTGTTTTCCAAGGGGCAGCATGTCTACGTTGTGCCGCTCGATCCCGCCTTCCGGCAAGATTTCGCCGTTGCCGATGTCAAGGGCGCAGCCGACGGCGACCGCGTCGTGATCCGGCTGACCGACTGGCAGGACCGCAACCGCGCGCCGCAAGGCGAGATCGTCGACGTGATCGGCCCGGCCGACAAGCCGTCGCTCGACACCGACGTGGTCTGCCGCCAGTACGACCTTCCCAAGGCGTTTCCGCAAGCCGCGCTCGCCGAGGCGGAGCGGGTGGCGGCGCTGCTCTCCGAGCCCGGCGATCGTGTGGATCTGCGGGACACGACCATTCTGACCATTGACCCCGTCAAGGCGCGGGATTTCGACGATGCCCTGTCGTTCAGCCGCGATGACCGCGGCCGCCGCCTGCTCGGTGTGCATATCGCCGATGTCGCCCATTTCGTGCGGATGGGATCCGCGCTCGATGCGGAGGCGCGCGAACGCGCCACCAGCGTCTATCTGGTGGACAAGGTGATCCCGATGCTGCCCGAGCAGCTCTCCAACGGCGTGTGCAGCCTGCGGCCCGACGAAGACCGCCTCTGCTTCTCCGCCTTTCTGACGTTCGACGCGGATGGCAAGATGGTCGGCCGCCGGTTCGCCAAGACGATCATCCGTTCGAGCCTGCGGTTGAACTACGAGCAGGCGATGGCGATCATCAATGGGGCTCCTGTCGAGGGGTTGCCTCAGCCGCCGCCCGAGCGGGCGGTCGCGCTGATCCGCGAAGCGCACGCGCTGGCGCAACAGCTCCGGCAGAACCGGATGCAGGCGGGCGCCCTCGATCTGGAAGTGCCCGAGTGCGAGGTGCTGCTCGACGAGACCGGCCGCATGACCCGCATCCGCATCAATCCATCGGACGCCTCGCATCAGATGATCGAGGAGTGCATGGTCGCCGCCAATGAGGCGGTCGCCAGCGAACTCGCCTCGCGCAGCATCAAGATTCTTTCACGCCTGCATGAGCCGCCGGATCCGGAGAAGATCGACGAACTGCAGGCGGCGCTGGTGCTGCTCGGCTTTAAACCCGGAGACTTGAGCAATCCTCAGCGCATGGCTCGTTTTCTGGCTGAGTCGGCGGACCATCCGTTGAAGCATCACGCCCACACACTGGTGCTCCGGAGCATGAAGCGGGCGATCTATTCGGCCGACGCGGCGGGACATTTCGGTCTGGCCAAGCAGTGGTACTCCCACTTCACATCGCCGATTCGCCGCTACCCCGATCTCGTGCTGCACCGCCAGCTCGCGGCGTACTTGGCCGGGCCTGGCGTCAAAGGCGCGATGCCCGCAGGGTATCTTGCCGCCGCCGCCATCCACTGCACCGAGATGGAGCAGCGGGCCGACGACGCCTCGCGCGCGCTGATCGAGATCAAGAAATACCGGTTCCTGCAGCAGCAGCTCGACGACCAGAAGCCGGTCGTCTACGACGCCGTCGTCTCGCGGGTGACCACCTTCGGCATTTTTCTCGATGTGGCCGATTTGCAACTGACCGCCCTCGTTCATGTCTCGCTCATCTCAGACCAGTTCGTCACCTTCAATCCGTCGAACGAGACGCTGAACGCCGGCGGCACGGTCTACCGCGTCGGCACCCCCGTGAAGGCGTTTGTCTGCAAGGTTGATTTTATTCAGCGCCGCGCCGACTTCGCCTTGGTCCGGGAAGCCAAAGCGGCCGACACCCGCGGCGACAAGAAGCGCCCCCCAGAGCCGCACCGCCGCGGCGAAGCCCACCGGCACGCAACCGCGCCGGCGGCCAAGCCGCACGCGACGACCCTGCCCGAACACGCGATGCGGCGGATCCATAAACGGACGCAGGATGCCGCCGGGCCGCGGCTGGCCAAGACCGACGCCGCAGCCGCCAGGTCAGCGCGCCCTTCGAAGAAGGCGGCCGCCTCCCCCCAAAAACACGCCCGGCAAGGGCCGGGCGGGCGCAAAAGCGGAGGCAGAAAGCGGTAGAGAGCCGTCTACCTCGCGCGTCGCGCTTTTGCCCACACACACTCCTGACGCTTTACATTTTCTGCTTTCTCTCCATTACACTCTTGTCCGTGTCGTTCTTGGCGTGGTATGCTCCCTGAACCATGACCGTGTCAGAATTCATTGCCAAGTGGCGTCGGGTGGAGTTGAAGGAGCGTTCCGCCGCACAGGAGCATTTTCTCGACCTGTGCGCCGTTTTTGACCACCCCACGCCCGCCGCCGCCGATCCGACCGGCGAGACGTTCTGCTTTGAGAAGGGGGCCGCCAAGCACGGGGGCGGCGACGGCTTTGCGGACGTGTGGAAGCGCGGGTTCTTCGGCTGGGAGTACAAGGGCAAGCACAAGGACCTTGAGGCGGCCTATGACCAGCTTTTGCGCTATCGCAACGCCCTGGAGAGTCCGCCCCTGCTCGTCCTCTGCGACCTGGACCGCATCATCATTCGCACCAACTTCACCGGCACCGTCTCGGCGACCCACGAGATCCCGTTGGAGGCGCTGGCCGACCCCCGAAACATCGAAATCGTCCGGGCGGTCTTCCACAACCCCGACACCCTCCGCCCCGGCCGCACCAGCGCCGCCGTCACCCAGGACGCCGCCGCCCGCATTGGCGAAATCGCCGCCTCCATGCGAGAACGCGGGTTAGACCCCGCCGCCGTCGCCCACTTTCTCGACCGCATTGTCTTCTGCCTGTTTGCCGAGGACGCCCGCCTCCTGCCCGACATGGTGTTTTCCCGGATCGTCGAGAAGTCCGGCGGCGACCCCGCCCGCTTCGGCAAAACACTCGCAATGCTGTTCGAGGCGATGGCGGCCGGGGGCGACTTCGGGCTGGAGACCATCCGTCATTTCAACGGCAACCTGTTCGACGACCGCACCGTCCCCGCCCTCACCGACGACGACGTGAAACGGTTTGCCGCCGCCGCGTCCCTCGACTGGAGCGCGGTTGACCCCTCCATCTTCGGCACCCTCTTCGAGCGCGGGCTGGACCCGGCCAAGCGTTCGCAACTCGGGGCACACTTCACGGGGCGTGAGGACATCGAACGCGTGGTTGACGCCGTGGTCATGGCCCCGCTGCGGCGCGAGTGGGAAGAGACAAAAGCCACCGTCGAGCGCCTGTTGACCACCGGGAAGAAGGGTGGCACGGGCGTCCCGCCCGTGATCCATGGGGGCGTGGGCGTCCCGTCCGCATCCTCGGGCAAGCCGCTCACCCCCGCGCAACTCCGCAAGGCGCGGGGCGAGGCCGACAGCATCCTGCACCAGTTTCTGACCCGGCTGCGCGAAATCAAGATTCTCGACCCCGCTTGCGGCTCCGGCAACTTCCTCTATGTCGCCCTGCTCCGCCTCAAAGACCTTGAGCGCGAAGCGGCCATCACATTCACGAGCGAGCACGGCTTGAGCGCCTACCTTCCCGGTGTCGGCCCGTGGCAACTCTACGGCATCGAGATCAACCCCTACGCGCACGACCTCGCACAGATGACCGTCTGGATCGGCTGGCTCCAGTGGATACGCGCCAACGGTTTTGGCTTCCCCGCCGACCCCATCCTTCGCCCCCTCTCCGGCAACATCCGCCTCATGGATGCGGTGCTCGGGAATCGGGAGTCGGGAGTCGGGAATCGGGAATCGGAAAACCGGAGACAGCGGATGGAAAACAAGACTTACAAGGATCTGGACGTTTGGCAGGTAGCGATGGAACTGGTTGTGGAGACCTATCGATTAACCAGAATGTGGCCGGATGCCGAGCGTTACGGGTTGATCTCACAAGCCCAGCGGTCGTCGGTGTCGGTCCCGGCGAACATTGCGGAGGGTTACGGGCGGGGGCATACGGCAGAGTATCTTCACCACCTGTTCATGGCGCGGGGATCGTTGCTGGAACTGGAGACGCATCTGGAAGTGGCGAAACGCCTGACCTATGTGACGCCAGAAACACTGGCCAACGCGCAGACTTTGCTGGCGCGCGTCGGCATGATGCTCAACAAGTTGATACAGGCGCTCAAGGCCAAGGTCTAACCCCGATTCCCGATTCCCGACTCCCGATTCCCGCAGAGCCGGAATGGCCGACCGTTGACTTCATCATCGGCAACCCGCCGTTCCTGGGCGACAAGCTCATGCGCCGCGAACTGGGCGACGCCTACGTTGACCGACTCCGGGCGTTGTACGCTGACCGTATTCCCGGCCAGTCCGATCTTTGCTGCTATTGGTTCGAGAAGGCCCGCGCCCATATCGCCGCCGGCAAGTGTAAACGGGCCGGTCTGCTCGCCACCCAAGGCATACGCGGCGGCGCAAACCGGGAAGTTCTGAAACGCATCAAGGACACGGGCGGCATATTCTGGGCCGAGAGCGACCGCCCTTGGATTCTGGACGGCGCTACTGTTCACGTCAGCATGATCGGCTTTGACGATGGCACAGAGAAGACCAGCACCCTTGACGGCAAGCCGGTTCCGAGAATCAATGTCAACCTGACCGCCGCCGCTGACACGGTGCAGGCGGTATCCATCCCGCGCAATCGCGCGTTCTCGTTTCTCGGTAACTGCAAAGGCGGCGCGTTCGACATCACAGACGCTGAAGCGCTCGACCTTCTCGCCGCAGCGGGCAATCCAAACGGCCGCCCTAACAGTGACGTAATCCGGCCCGTCGCGAACTCTGAAGACCTCCTCAAGACCCGCGTCCCTCGCTGGCTCATTGATTCGGCCGACCTGCCGTTGGCGACATTTTCCCTGTATGAAAAGCCGTCCTCGATTGCCATAGAAAGGGTGAAGCCCAAACGAGACCAGAACCGCGATAGGTGGCTCCGGGAAAACTGGTGGCGGCCGCAACGGATGAGGCCGGAAATGCGCAACGCCGTTGCGACTTTGTCCCGATTCATGGTGACGCCAACAACGGCGAAACACCGAACCTTCATATGGCTTTCCCCGCCGATGCTTCCCGACCATCAATTGATTGTCTTCGCCCGCTCCGACGACTACTTTTTCGGCATTCTTCACTCCCGCTTTCACGAAGTGTGGGCACTGGCACAAGGGACACAACTACGCGAGAAGGAAAGCGGTTTCCGCTACACCCCGACTACCTGTTTTGAGACGTTCCCTTTCCCCGAAGCCCACCCCGAACACGCCGCCGTGATTACTGTAGCCGTCAAGGAGTTGCACACTTTGCGTGAGAACTGGCTGAACCCGCCCGACTGGACGCGCACCGAGACGCTGGAGTTTCCGGGAACGGTTGGCGGGCCGTGGGATCGGTACATCGTTTCCGGCTCGGCCCATCCTTTACCGATTCCCGATTCCCGACTCCCGATTCCCGTGCTCATCGGCACCGTTCGCTATCCCCGCCTGGTTCCGCGTGACGCCGATTGCGCCGCCCGTTTGAAAGACCGCACGTTGACCAAGCTCTACAACGCCCGCCCGGCATGGCTGTCCGACTGCCACGCCCGGCTTGACGCCGCCGTTGCCGCCGCCTACGGCTGGCCGGCCGACCTCACCGACGACGCGATTCTTGAACGGCTGCTGGCGCTGAATCTGGAGCGGGCCGGGGGATGACAAGGAGAACCACGTCATGTGGAACACGACAAGACATTTATGGCCCCATTGGCGTCTGTCCCGCGCTGTCGCGACCGCCGTCATAGGGCGCCCGTTGTTCCGCCACTTTGAGCGCCGTTGCGTCGTCAAGCGGTTGGCCGATTTCATACAGGAAGTCGGGCGACATATCCGCGCCGTTGTCCCACACAACGGTGTCAATGTCGGTATTCAAGCGGGCAGTCCGAAACAGATGGACGTCACGTAGCGGCTCGAACACGTCGCCGTCGAGATGGTCGGTCAAATCGGCCCTTCGGAAGCTTCCGTCTTCAAACCGCAACCGAAGACGATAACCCGATTCGTACTCGACTTCTGTGATGTAGTGCATGCTTCAAGTTCCTATGCGAGCGGATTGATCGGACGCAGCGGTTTCTGTTGGGCGTTGGGCGTTGGACAGCGGCGAGGACGCCGCTCCCCAACGCGCATCAACTCTCTTGGAAACTGACCCATTACTCGGTCTCCGCGTCGCCATCGGCCGGGAACACGGTGGTCGCATAGAAGCAGAGGTGGAAGACGGCGGCGGCGAGCACCTGCCGCAGGCCGCACCCCTCCGCCTCGGAGAGGCCGATCCGGAGCCGCACCGGTTCGGCGCCCTCCTTTCCCTTTTCCTTGCGCGAGACCTCCAAGGCGTATCCGGCAAACGGCTGCTCCATCCGCCGGAAGGTGATCACGGCGGTCGCGCCCTCGGTCTGGTGAAACAGCCCCTTGTCCCCGCCAGCGGCCGCGACCCGGCCTTCGAGCACCGTGAGGAGGGCGCAGACGTCGGTGAGGCCGAGCTTGACCGCGACGCGGCCCTCCCAATCAAACGTCGCCCCTTGAATCGCGCCGTTCTGGCGACTGGCAGCGCTTTTCTGTCGTGCCAGCTCGGCAAACACATATCCGTCGCGGCCGCGCCGCGCCGGGCGCAGCTCGAAACGAACCGCGCACCCCTTGCCCGTCTGGTTCGGATGGTAGAACGCCAGCCGCCCCTGGAATGTCTGATAAGCCGTGTCATTCATGGTTCACCTCGCGCGTGTTGGATCAAAACGGCATGACATCCTCATCACCCGTTCTGGGTACCGCAGTCGCCTCGGCTGCTTCGGCGGGCAGGGGCTCTGCGACGGGGATCGGTTCGCTCCCGGCGGGCCGCGGCTTGAGGAAGTGCACCCGGTGTGACCGGACGAACAGACGGCTCCGCTTCTCGCCGGTCTTGCTTTCCCAGGTCTCGTAAGCCAGAACCCCTTCGACCAGCACCGGATCGCCCTTGCTGACGTACTGATGCACCAGGTCGGCGGTCTTGCCCCAGGTCTTGACCGTCAGAAAACAGGTCTGGCCGACCGTTTTCCCCTCCTTGTCGGTATACGAATCGTCCGCCGCGAGCCGGAAATCGCCCGCCGATGCGCCGGACGGAACTTTGCGCAACACCGGATCCTGAGTCAGACAGCCGGCGATGCAGATGTGGTTGACGTGTGGAGCTCTCATGATAACCCTCCTCTTTCGGTTGTTGTGTAAGGCCGACCATCGGCCCTTCCACCCCCATAAAGCATCGAGGAGGTCTCATTTCCACAAAAAATAAAAATATTTATTTTTCCAAGCCTCTTGCAAAACCCCGTTTTGCAAGAGGAGTGTTCAGGTGTCAGGTTTTGGGTGTCAGGAAGAAACGCCTGCAACCAGACAGTATTGCGTCTTCCTGAAACCTGAACACTGAAACCTGCAACCGGCGCTTGCAGGGGTTCTGCAAGCGCCTCTCCCGTTTCTTTTTTGCGACGGATTACGATTAGGATTAAAATCGGAAGCATCGCTTAACTTAGCGCCTTTCGGGACGGGCCTTCCCTCCCTCTTCAGCCGCTGCCGAGCAGTTCTTCCAGCAGGAATTGCGTCTTGGGCGGGATGACGTGGCGGGGATAGTACTGCTCGATGATGCTGCAGGCTTGTTCGGGGGTATTGATTTCGAGGTGCCGGAGCAGGAATTTCGCGTCGTCCAGATCATGGGAGTCGAAGCGGGCCGAGATGCATTTCATCGCCAGCATGTATTCGGCTTGCGGCGCCCAGACGCGGAGATGGGAGAGTTCCATGACCTCGTGAACCGGTGGGGATTTGAGAAAGTAGCACTTGGCTGCATCGTTGAGCCAGTCTTCAGCCAAGTCCAGCCGGGCAGCCACCGCCCGGCTGGCCTCCCGGATTTCGCAGGTGGGGTGAAAGATCGCGTCCACATCTTTTGTCGACTCACGTGCCTGAAATACCAGGCACATGACGGCGCCGCCGCAAAGGCCGATTTCTCCTTTGACCCCGCGCGCGGCCAACTCGGCATTCAACGCTTCGAACAGCTTGCGAATGGTTTTGGCGTCCAACATGGTCAGGCCCTGCTCAGAAAGTTCCCCAGCACAAAGATATTCCGCGACCGGAACCACACCGGCGACTCCACCAGTGACATAGCCTTGAGATTCTCGATTCCTGACACAAACCAAGGGCGGGGCAGTGACGGCACACCGGCACACCACGCCGGAGCGTTCCGACCCTTTTCTGCGCAAAGCGCTTCGACCGTGGATGCGCAGAGCGCTTGCAGTCGGGGGTCCAATCCGTACGTTGGCGGTTCCAGCAACTCGTTCTTGGCCGTCGCCCGATAGGCGTCCACAAAGTCGAAAAGATGCGTCTTCCACGAATCGAAGCCATCCAGCAGCATGCGAATCGAGATTTCAGATATCGAATCAGGGAGCATACGCAGAAAGCGATCTACCACCAGATCCACCCCTTGTCCGGGCAGATTGAGCGCCTCGGCGACACGGGTAACGGTCATGACTTCCCAGTTGTGTCCCCCTTTTTCAAGGAGTTGCAATCCGCGAAACGACACCGCCGCGCGCTTTGCCAATGCGCGCTGCGAGATA
>Ga0194113_10002008_pt1 | contig 27858 bp, 24 predicted proteins | sample TA2MahC200mmetaG_FD_146193 | JGI IMG/M metagenome (GOLD analysis project Ga0194113, IMG submission 146193) | Freshwater microbial communities from Lake Tanganyika, Tanzania - TA2015017 Mahale Deep Cast 200m | ecosystem: Environmental > Aquatic > Freshwater > Lake | place: Tanzania: Lake... | reverse complement strand
ACCGCAACGCCTCCAACAAGCTCTCCCGCCCCGCTCGTGCTGTCATGTCTGCTGCCTCCTGAACGGCCGGGTTGGCAGCACTCTACAGCAACTCCCTCCCCCGAAACAAGACTATGCAATGACCCTGGAGGGAAATGCGCCGAAATGCGCGCGGGCATCGGCGCTCCCGCGCCGGCGGCAGGGCTTACGGAACCACGACCTCAGCGACCACCGGCAGGTGGTCGGACGGGCCCGTACGCAGGCGGCGGCAGTGGACGGCCTTCACGTCCGGAGTGAGCCAGAGGTAGTCGATGCGCAGCACCGGATGGGAGTGGGGGAAGGTCCAGCCGAAGCCCTCGCCGGCGGCGGCGAAGGCGTCGGTCGCCGCGTCGGTCAGGCGGCCATACAGCCGGCCGCGCGGCGGCGTGTTGAAGTCACCCGCGACGAAGGCGGGCGTGGTCTGGGAGGCCAGCCAGCCGGTGACCTTCTCGATCTGGAGGGTGCGCATCTCGATGGCGCCCTGCGTGACTCGGCGGGCCTTCTCCCGCGTCGGGTTCTTGAGGGCTGCCGCGAGCTGGAAGGAGTACAGGTGGATGTTGAGCACATTCACCCGCTTTCCGTCCAGCGTGATCTCGGCCTCCAGCAGCGGACGGATGTAGTGGCCGCTTCGTTCCAGGCGGATGTCGTGATGGCGCTCGATCTTGCCGCGCGTCAGGGTGAGGAGGGAGTCCGCCTGCGCGGCGTCTGCTCCCGGCCAGCACTCGCGGAAGTCGCGTGCATTCGCCTCCTGCAGGCAGACGATGTCCGGGTGGAGGCCCTCCAGAACGGAGCGGATCTCGGGTATGTGCCGCAGCTGATCGTGGATGTTCCAAGTGACGATGCGAACCGTTTTGCCGGGCGGTGGCTCAGGGCGACGCAGCGGGAGGACCGGGCGCGCAGGGCCCAGCAGGCAGATGCCGCCCGCAACCAGCGCCCACAGGACGGCCCTCAGGTCGCGGCAGAGCACCACCACCAGGAGAGCGAACGCCGGGATCAGCAGGTAGAGGATCGGCGGCGCGTACGTCACCATGGCGCCGAGCCAGTGACTCTCGCCCCAAACCTCCTGAGTGCCCCATACGGCAACGATGAGCACGAACGCAAGCCCCGCCACGAAGCGCGCGAAGCGGCAGCGGAGGGCGACCTTGGGTTTGTCCTTCGAGGGTGCGGACATGATCGCTCGAAAAAGAGGGACACCATACTCATTTCGCAGACGTCACGCGAAATGAGTATGGTGTCCCTCTTTTTCCTGAGGGGCGGAGGTCGGGCCGCAATTGCACACGTAGTAGTCCGGCGTCTGGCCGTGGCGCGCGAAATCCTCGGCATACAGCTCCCACGTGGCGCGCTGCTCGCGGCAGAGGGCGTAGGGCGTATCCGGGGAGGCCGCCTCGAGTTCGTCGATGATGAAGCGGTAGACCTGCAGCCGGAAGTCGTCGGGTAGCTCGCAGCCGAACGCCGTCGGCGCCCCCTGCACGGCTCGCATTGCCTCCAGCATCTCAGGATCGAGGAGTTCAGGACAAAGGTCGCGGCAGACGGCCTCGTAGTTCATGAATCGAAGCGTCTCGAAGGTGATGAGGTCGGGCTGCGTCACCTCGAAGAGGCGGCGGATCAGCGCGCGGTTCTCCTCGCGCCAGTTGCGGACCGGGATGATGGGCGAGAGGCGGAACCGGACCGTGTAGCCTGCCTCCTGGCACCGGCGGGCGGACTGGATGCGCGCCTCCAGGGAGGCGGCCCCGCGCTCGAAGCGCGTCGTTTGCGTCTCGCCCGCCACGCTCCAGCAGCAGACCGTCTTCCCGCGATGGTCCAGGTCGAGCAGGAAGCCCACGTTGTCGCTCTTCCCGGCGTACAGCTCCAGGTAGCAGCCGGGCTTCTGCGCGAAGTACTCGACCATCGCGCGGCTGCCGCCGTACTCGGGCTCGAAGCAGACGGTGTCGGTCCAGTTGTCGTACTGGTAGAGCGTCTGGCCGCCGCCGTCGCCGATGAAGCCGTCAAGTCTCCCTACGAACTCCTCGACATTCAGTAGGATGTTGTGCAGCCGCCCCAGCCCGCAGTACGCGCAGCGGAACGGGCAGCCGACGATCGTATGGAGCTGATACGCGGGCTGACAGACACAGCCCGTGCGCTCGCGGTGCTCGGGGCTGCCGCTGTCGCGCCAGTCGTAGCCGCCGTAGCCCGAGAGTTTCAGATTCGGGTTGCGGAACAGCGCGGGGAACTGCCCTTCACGCGCCTCGCGCACCTCGGGCGGATCGTCGAAGCGGAACCGGTTCAGAACCACCACGGCCCGCACGTCCTCCGTGAGTCCGTGGCGCGGGCCGTCGGTGATGCGAAGTGTAGTTGCGGCTTCGTTCAGCCCTGCGTCGTCAACCACTTCGACGTGGTCCGCGCGGATGTGCTCCGCCATGCGGCGGGCCTTCCCGCGCAGGAGGGGATCGCGCTCAACGTCCTCGACGATGAGGAGGGCTCTGGCGTCGATGGTGTCCACGAGTGGCCGCCTGCCTCCGGGGGGATCGGCTGGTGGGCTCCACTTCTCTCCCCGGTGCCAAGGGGCCTGCTCGATCCCGGAGAGAAACGCAGGGGCCGCCATGGGCGACCCCTGCGAAGAGGCTTCCGGTTTCGGACGCGCCGGCTACCGCTGCTGTTGCTGCTGCTGGCCGCCGCCGCTCTGCTGCTGTTGCTGGCCAGACTGCTGCTGTTGCTGCTGCTGACCTGTTGGAGCGGGAGGCGGGAGGGGCGGCGTTGGCGGCACCACACAGGGAGGCCGAGGCAGGGGAGGCGTCACGATGAGCCCGGGTGGCGGGCCAGGCGGTAGCGGCGGCGTCGGGGCGGCGCAGGTCGGCGGCGGAGGCAACGGCGGCTCGGCGCCGGTCAACACGGTGTCCGACCAGGCCGGCAGGTCGGTGAGGTACCGCGCCAGCTCATAGCGCAGGCACAGCACCTCGTTCCGCTTCGCCGCCACCGTGCGCCAATCGGCGCCCGCTTCCTTCACGCGCCACAGTTCCCGCTGCGCCTGGGCGATCTGCCGGCCCAGTTCGGCGATGTGCTGCTGCGCGCCGGGCGTCAGGCCTCCATACGGGAGCCCGCCGCCGGGCCCGGGCGCTCCGCAACCGCAACCGCTCGGAGGCGGTCCCGGAGGCGGCTGTGCCATTGCAGCACCCGCCGTCAGCAGGCACAGCGCAACCAGCGCGACTCCCGCAACGTGTCGTCCGGTCATCAGTCTCATCCCCTTCCCAAGGAATGCCCGTTACTTCCCGCTAGAACACGGGCGACCCTTCCGATACCTCGGCCGCTCGCGCAAGTGTTACAAATCCGTTACGTCAAAGGGCCGCCCGCAGGCGGCCCTTTGACGCGCGTCAAGGTTCCAGGGGCTACCGCTGCCAGTACGGGCAGCCGCCGCGCGCACCCCAGCCTCCCCCGCGTCCGTAGCCCATCCCGCGTCCGCCGCCTCGACCGAAGCCCAGGCCCATCCCGCACGGCCCGCGGCCGAGTCCGCCACCTGCGCCAACGTTCGCGGGAGGTGCACCCGCGCCGGAGCGGAAGCACGGGCCGGCTGGCAGATCGGTCATCAGCTTGGCGAGCTCCCCGTGCAGGCGGAGGACCTCGGCGCGCTTCTGCTCGATCTTCTTGGCGTCGGCGTTCTGGTCTTGGAGGTTCCACAGGTCCCACTGGGCCTGGCGCACCTTCTGGTGTAGGTTGGTGACCTTCTGCTGGTCCTCGGCGCTGAGGTTCGCCATGCGCCCGCGACCCCAGCCCTGCGCCGTCGCCGTCGTCGCAAGCAGGGCCAACGTCCCAACTGCAGCTGCTGTCATCAGTGTCAAACGTCTCATCTGGCTTGTCCCCCTCATCGGTTGGTTGTCGTTCACCCGTAAGGACGTCCGGCGTTTGGTCTCCATTCCACGTCTTCTGGTGCGCTTCGCAGAAACACGGGAACAGTGGGGCGGGCATTCTTGCCCGCCACAGCCTCTGGCGGGCAAGAATGCCCGCCCCACTGTTCCCGTGTCCATCCGAGACCCAGTAACTCTTGGTGTCATGGGATGCTGTTGACGACGCGGAGGATCTCCTCCTGGGTAAGGTCAGCGGTCACGAAGACGCGCACGTTCCCGCGCCGCACGCGGACCGTCTTGGCCTGGCCCTCATCCACGAGGACCGGCTCCGCGGTCTCCGCCTGCGCGCCCAGCCCGTGCCTCCATCCACGCCCCTGTCCGCGACCACCCCGCCCACCGGGGCGCTCGAAGATCGACATCACCCGCAGGCCGTCGAAGTAGACCAGTTCGGCGTAGACGCGGCCACGGGGGCACGTCCGCGCGTAGAGGCCCACCTCGCGGTAGCCCCTTGGCACATGAGTCGGCCTCAGGGGCGCGAAGCCGGACCGCTCGGAGAACTGGGCGTCGGTGAGCGGGGTCTCGGTCGGCGCCTTGGGCAGTCGAGCAAGGGCCGCCCCGAGGCGCTCCCGGCTCTCCGCATACCCCTGGGAGCGCACGTCATCGACCTCCGTCTGCGCCACCAGATGACCGTGCGCGTCGTACGTCCAGCGACCCAGGATGAGGCTATGTCCCGCCTCAATCCAGAGGACCTCGGCCCTTCGCCCGGTTCGCTTCGACTCCAGCGCGATCCCCGTCGCCGGCTGGCCGGCGATCTCGTCATTCTCGGCAGCACGGATGCGGTAGTTGCGGCCAAGGAGAACCCATTCCACCCGTCGAGGGGACGGCTGGAGCGACGTGGCCCCGCCGGCATCAAGCCGCCACACGCGATCGCCGTCATCCAGTAGCGTGACCGTGCGTCCCGGCCCTCGCGTAACGGTCTTCGCGCCGACGCCGTTCTGGTCAGTCTCGGTGCGCCACTCCTGCCACCCAGAGGCTTCGCGGACTGCTGTGAACCCTTCGGTACGGACCGGCGCACTGACCCCGTCCTCAAGAGCGGCGTGAAGGACCCGGGCCGCCCTGAGGTCGGCTGAGTACCTGGACAGCCACAAGAGGCCTGCCATGGTGCACGCCGCAGCGACCGCTATCACGATCAAGGTGCGAGGAGTCATGGGGCGGCCTCGGGCGGTTGGGTCGCCGCTATGAGTGACAGGGCCTGGACGTTCCCGAGGCCGCTGGTCAGGCTTGCCTGGGCGTACCAGTGGCCGAACAGCGCTGCGTCATCGTCCACGGCGTGCGGAAGAGAGACGGCGGGCCCCTGGTCCCAGTGCAGGGGCAGTATCACCGTCAGGGCGAGGATGAGCAGGACAATGGTAGCCACCTGCAGTGCAAGCCGCATCTGCGCAGGCCGGGGAATGCCCCACCACGTGCGGGACGGCTGTCGGGGCGCCAGCTTCTGAGCAACCCCCGGCCACAGATCGCGGGACGGACGCGCGGGCTCTGTGGCGTCAAGCAGCGCCGCCGTCCTCTTGAGCGCCGCCAGTTCCGCGCCGCACGCCTCGCACTCCGCCGCATGCGCCGTCACCTCGTCGGCACGCCGCTCATCGAGCAAGCCCGCGTCGAAGTCGGCCAGTAGCTCCCGGGTCTCGTCACATCGCTTCGCGTTCATCCCGCCTCACTGCTCCACATAGGGTGCCAACTTCCGCCGCAACGCTTCGCGCCCACGGGCAAGTCTCGACAAGACGGTCCCCTGCGCAATGCCCAACTGCTCCGCCACTTCCTGCACCGGCACGCCCTGGAGGTGGTACATGATGACCACCTCCCGCTGATGCTCGGGCAGGGAGCCTATCGCCCGGTGCACTTGCGCGTCCCGCTCCTCAGCCAGAAGCCCCTGATCCGCCTTGTCCCCCGTCGGCTCGGAGTGGTTGGCCGGGACCTTCCGGGCGGCCCGCGAACGGGCGACATCCCGCGCCAGGTTCGCCGCGATGCGATTGAGCCAGCCGGCAAAGGCCGCGACCTCCCGCAGGCGCGGCAACTCCTCCCACGCCTTCACGAACGCCCTCTGTGTCACATCCTCGGCCTCCGTGCGGTCGCCCAGGATGCTGTATGCGAGGTTGTGGACGCGGACGTGGTGGTCGCGAAAGAGCGTCTCGAAGGCCTGCACATCCCCGGCCTTCGCGCGCGCCACGACCGCGGTCGAGTCTGACGGTCTCAAGTCTCGCTCGCGTGCGTCGTTCCCTCAGGATTCAGACGGTTGACCGGTGATGAGGATTCCCGGTTCCTACTGATCGGCGGTCTTCTCGACCAACTCGAGGTCATCGAAGTAGGCGGCGCCCACCTGGCCCAGGCGGAGGGCGATGATGAGCGGAGTGTCGGGGTTCTCGACAGTGAACTCCCACTCGAAGGGCGTCCACTCCGCCGAGGGCCCGATCGCCGGTGACCAGATGTACTGACCGGTGCCCGCCTGGTTGCACAGCGAGGCCTTGGCGGGGGCGTCCCCGCGGTAGAAGCCGCGAAGGACGTAGGTCGCCCCGAGCTTCAGCGGCGCCGTCTGCGCCGCGGTCATGTTCAGGCTGCCCGCGATGCCCTGCATCATCAGGCAGCGCTTGCCGGAGTGCGGGTTGTCGGCGACGGACTTGATCTCGTACTTCGTCTGCTCGTCGCGCGACCAGTCCCCGAAGCTCCACCCACCCGCCTCCTCGAAGCCGCCGTTGGCGAGCAGGGGGGCCAGGGAGAAGCGGAGGTTGAGTTGAGACCGGGTCGATAGGGGCCAGCCGTCTGTCAGCGTGAACACGAGTTCATGCTCGGTCGGTGCCACGACCTCCGGGAGCTGCAGCTTCGGCTGCGCCCAGGGCCTGGAGGTCAGGAAGCGCCAGGCGCCCTCCCCGTCGAGCCGGGCCCTGACGGAGGGCGCAGCCTTCTGCCCGTCCTCGCGCTCGAAGGTGACCTCCACCGTCTTGGGGGCCTGCGGGACGCGGCCGAGGTCGATGAGTTCGCCCAGGGGCAGCTCCTGGTCGTCGGCGCGGACGGAGACCACGCGGTGTGGCGGCGGGGCGGGCGGCCACGGGCCGACTTGGCTCTGAACGCAGAAGCCTGTCGGGCCCGTAAGCACCTCCGGCACCGTGACCGCCATCGAGTCGATGCCCGTCACGGTGAACTCGCCGAGGTTCTCGCCCGACGGCAGCACGGCGTAGACGGGCTCCTCCTCCCAGCGCGGGATCGTGATGGTCGAGTCGGCGGGGCAGTCCAGGTGGACGCGTCCCACAGGGTTGACGTTGTTCCTGTGGTAGGCGACGGAGGCGGCCGCGGCGCCGGGGCCGCTGAGTTCCAGCAGCGTCCGCCCCTGGACGATGCGCCCGGGGCCGCCGATGTACATCCACTCCAGCGGGCTGACCCAACGCATCACCGTGATGCGGCCGGCGCTCTGGCCGTCGTCCCACCCGTCGGCCTTCGCGTCGCCCAGCCGGATGCGCGTGCCGCCCTCCGGGCCGCCTGGGATGAAGACCTCCAGGCCCTCCCGCGCCCACGACTCCGGCCTCACGTTCCGCTCCGCCGAGTGCGGGTACAGCACGGTCAGGAACTTCGCGTTCCTCCCGCGCTGCCGCGCAACGACGGTCCAGTTGTCGTAGGAGCCAGTCTTCGGGTCCGCGCTGTACGGCTGCCAGCGCGAGCCTTCGACGGCTTCCACGTCTACGTTTCCCGCGAAACAGGCGTCGAGGGTCACCCGGCCCGGGTTATCCGTCCGCGGGTCGAAGCCCGTCCACCACGCGCGGTTCCCCTCCACGTTCACCTTCCCCGTGTCGCGGGAGACCGGCGTATGGAGCTGCCACGTGTAGTCGTGCTCCTCCGGCGACTCGATGTCATCCACGATGACGACGAACTGGTCCTCGATCAGGAGAAACGTCCGGCGCAGCTTGATCCCCGCGTACCCGGCAACCACATCGGCGGCCTTGATGAACTCGGCATCGATGACGTTCTCCAGCACGCCCGTCGTCTCGCTGGTCGGGCCCTCGCCATCGACCAGCAGCGTATTGTGGAGGTACGCCGGGTAAAGGTCGCGGCTGACCCAGTGGTCGTAGCCCGCATCGACCGCGAGCAGTTCTCCGTACGCATGGAGCACGAAGCTGCCGACGTCGCCATGACTGTAGACGGGGTAGTTCCCAGCGACCCACGGGTCCTTGCCCTTGAACCACAGCGCGACGGCGTTACGTGACCACTCGTTACGGAGGGCGGCCTCCTGGCTGACGGGGAAGAAGCGGCTGGTCGGGAGGCCGGATATGGAGGGCTTGACGGAGTCGTCGAAGAGGCAGAACTCGCGGACGCCGCCGCTCAGGCTGCCCCACTCGTCGAGCGCCCAGCGGAACGCCGCCTGGTCCCGCGGATCGCCGGCACCGACGCAGAGCTTCAGCGAGTTCACCACGTTCTCCATGTTCGTGGTGCCCATCGCGTTGGAGTAGCCATCGGGCTGGGTCACGTACACCAGGTACTGCAGCGCATTCCTGAGCCGGGGATCGTCGAAGAGCCACTGACCCGTGAAGTTGCGGTAGTACCGCGCGAAGGGCAGCATGACAGACAGCGTGAAGGCCGAGTAGGTCGGCCCCTCGATGAACATGCCATCATCGCGCCAGAACTGCAGGTTCTGGTCTTGGTGAATGCCGTCCAGCGCGCGCTGCAGCCACTCCTGGGGCGTGTGCGCGGCGTCCTGATAGCCCGCGAGCACCATCGCCGCCGTGCCCAGCGCGCAGATTCCGCGCGTCCGCTGATTGCCCGGGTGCTGGCCGTTGCCGCTCTCCAGCGCTGAGAGGTACAGCCGCTCGCAGGCATTCGCGATCTTCGTGCGGATGACACGATGGTCCGTCTCGGAGAGGCCCGCGTAGTCGTAGATCAGGTCGTACGCCTCGGCGACGCCTTGCAGCGCATCGGCCACGCCGCAGCAGCAGTGGTAGCCGGTCGGGTTGCAGCGCAGCAGGCGCTCGCGCACCGCCTTGGCCTTCTCCTCGTCTCCGGTCAATCGCCACGTGAGGGCCTGGCTCACCATGTCATCGCTATGGGAGACGCCCTGCCACCAGGCGGAGTAGGGCGGTCGCTCCATGCGCTCCCGCATCACGGGGAGCTGCTCGGCGGTGAACAGCAGGCAGGGGTGATGCTCCGCAGGCATCCGGTCAACGCGCCACACGGTCGGCGGCTCCGGCTGACGCGGCGGCAGCCCCAGTGCCAGGAGCAAGCCCACGACGCCCATGGGAATCACCTCCGGAAAAAGAGGGACACCATACTATTTTCGCCGACGTCAGGCGAAAATAGTATGGTGTCCCTCTTTTTCCCGCTCGGGGAGAACACAGGGTTCACGCCTGTCTTCCCTTCAGGCGTGACGAGCTTCGTCTCACCAGACGCCAGGTCAACGAGGCGGACCGTGTAACGCGCGGCGTAGACGGCCTGGAAGGCCAGCGACTTCCCATCCGGCGAGAAGCTCGGCCAGCCGATGATGTGGGCGGGACTCACGTCGAGCCGCTGCTTCCCCGAACCGTCCGCGTCGATGAGCGTCACCCACGTGTTGTGGTACGCCTCGGCGCTCGTGTAGGCGATCCGTGTCCCATCCGGCGAGAAGCTCACCGGCGCGAGCGGGTAGCCGTCATCGGCCAGCAGCTTCGGCTCGCCTCCCGCCACCGGCATGACTGCCAGCCCGCGCGCCGCGCCGCCAATGTCCCGGCCATCGAAGCAGAACGCAATAGTCTGCCCATCGGGCGAGAACGCGGGGGGCGAGTAGAGCGCAGCCGCCTGCGTAAGGTTGGTGACCTTCCCGCTGCCGACGTCGATCAGGAGGATGTCGCCGGGGCCCGCGAGCCTCTCGGCCGCGACGATCGCGATCAGCTTGCCGTCCGGGCTCACGACCGGCCGCCCGTGGAACGCGGGCTTCTCGGTGAGCTTCGTCCTCGCGCCGGTCCCGAGGTCAAGCAACCAGAGGTCGCTGCGGTCCGGCCCTGCGAGGTACACGAGACGGTTCGCGTCAATCAGCGCGGGCGAGGACTCCCAGACGTCAGGCGTCTGCGTGACGTTGGTTCGCTGCGGGGAGCAGACGAAGATGTCGTTCAGGCCCTGCTCGATGGCCTCGAAGGCAAGGACCTTCCCGTCTGGCGACCACGCGGGCGACCGCGCCGACCAGAGGCCCTCGCTGACGTTCGCCGTCGCCCCGGTCGCAAGGTCATACACCACCATGTTTGCGCTTGGGGAGGGGGAGTGGACCGGCACGTTGCCGATGTAGGCGATGAAGGGCGCGGCTGAGAGCCGCCCGGCAAGGAGCAGGAGTACCGCGACCGGCCATCGGAGCGGGTGTGGGATCAACCGTAGCCCCCCTCAGGGAATCCGGGGACATGACCCAATTCAGCCGTATCGAATTGGGATCGTGTCCCCGAGTCCCCTACGGCGTCCGTTGCTTCAGCACGAGCGGCTTGCCGTCGGGGTCGGTGATGCGGACCGACAGCGACCACTGCGCGCCGCCGTTGATGACCTTGCACAGCACCGTGTTCGTGCCGGCCTTCAGGTGGGCCTTCACCGTGTCCTGGTCCTCGCCCCAGCCACGGTTGCCGTCCCACGCGTGAGCCCGCTCCCCGTTCAGCCAGCAGAAGACGGAGTCATCGCTGCCGAACTTCAGCAGCACATCCTGGTCGCGGTCGCTCTCGACCTCCGCATAGGCGTACGCGCCGCAGTTGTCCATTCGCGCGACGGTCCTCTCGAAGTCCAGCAGCCCCATCGGGTCATCAACGGGCGCGTACTTCCACGCGAGCGTCTGGTCGCCGTCCCGCACGGTCTTGGTGAGGTCGATTCGCTCACCCACGGGCACGAAGTCGTTCTTCGTGGCGCGCTCACGGTTGGGGAAGGGCCCGAGCACCCACCAGTTCGTGATGCAGCCGCGCTCGGCGGCGAGCCGCAGATCAATCCCCATCTCGCGAAGACACCGCGCGGCGTCGCGGAGCACCCTCCGGTCCCTGGTCGCCTCGACGACCTTGCGGCAGAGCGCGATGGCGCGGTCGTTGTCACCGGCGGCGCGGAGCTTCAGGGCGATGGGCAGAGCGGCCTCTGCCGCCGCCCCCTTCAGCCGGGCATCCGCGAGATAGGGCTCGACAATGGGGAGGGAGTCCACGTCGGCCAACCGCCCGATGCCGCGCAACGCGGTCTGCTTCTCCGCGGCGTCGATGTCCATTGCGAGGGCTTCCTGGTAGATTGCCAGGGCCGACGCCCCCTGCTCCTTCTCGGTGGCCTCGGCAATCGCCAGATAGCCACGCACCGCGGCCCGGCGTACGTCAGGGTTCTCGTCGTGAATGCGCGCCACGAACGCCGGAGCCGTCGCGGCGTCCTGGAGGCGCGACAGCCCCTCCAGGCCCGCCACCGCCACCGCAGTGTCCGAATCGGCCGCAGCGGTGCTGAACAGGTCGATCAGCGTCTTGTCCTCCCTCGGCGTCAGCGCACGCAGGATGCCCGCCCGCGCCGTCGGCGAGCTGTCGGGGTCCTTGGCCGCCGCCACGAGGTCCGCCGTCGCGGACGGATCGGTGAACCGGGAGAGCGCCTGTTGCGCGGCATCCGCCACGGGGCCCGGCGGATCGAGCAACGGCACGAGCGCGAGGACCGTGTCCGCGTCACGCAGTCGGCCCAGCGAGCGCACCGCCGCCAGCCGGACGCCTTCGTCGGCATCTCCGCGGGCCCTCAGGAGAACATCGATGAGGAGCGCCGCTCCGGGTCGGTAGCCGAGAGAACGCAACGCCAGCGCGCGGACCTTCGGGTCGGCATCGCCCGCGCTCGCGGCGATGGCCTGCGTCACCTCCTCACTCGGCATCCGCGCCAGCGCTCCCTCCGCGGCATCGAGCAAGTCATCGGAGCCGCCCGGTGCAGTGGCGAGGATGACGCGAGCCGTGTCGGCATCACCGGCGCCGATCTTGCCCAACGCGCGGAGGGCCTCGAGGTGCAGGTCAGCGCTGCCGCCCTCGAGTACGCCGACGAGCGCGGGAACCGCGGCTGGATCCCTGCGCTCGCCGAGAACGCGGATGAACAGGCCGACCGGCGGCGGCTGGTCGGGGCCCGTGTAGCTGAGGGCTTGGGCGAGGGCCTCCGTGACCTTCTGTCCGGGGAGGGCAATCAAGGCCTCCACGACGGCCCCATGGACGACTGGATCTGTCTCGAAGGTCGCGGGCATCAGGCGCGCGAGCGCGCCCGGGCCACCAGTGCGGCCCAGACCGGCGATGCCTGCGGCGCGCTTGCCGGCATCCGCCGAGTGACTCAGCTCCAGAAACAGGCTCTGCGCCGCGGAGGGCTGGTCGTTGGCCAGCAACGTGTGGCCGAGGTCGATGAGTGCCGCCCTCGCGGCGGCCTTCTCGGCCGGCGAGCCCTTCTGCAGCGCCGACCGCATCAGCTCCGCCCCGGCAGCCTCAGGCACATGCGCCAGCAGGTTGAGCGCTGCAATCCGCACGCGCTCGTCGTTGTCCTCGAGCCCCTTCACGCCGATCGCGTACATGTCCATCGACGCGCGCGCGGCGAGCGCATTGAGCAGGCCGACCTCCTTCTCTGGGTCGCCCACCTCGAAGACCGCGCGTTCGAGCGTCTCCACCGGCCCGCGGCCCGGCATCCGGATCAGCGCCGAGCGCGCGGCCTCGTGCATCTCCGGCTGGAACATGAGCATGTCCCATAGAAGCGGCAGGCTCTCATCGCCGCCGCACAACGCCAGTTGCTGCACTGCGAAGACGCGTGTCTGGAGCGGCTTGTTCGAGGTCGCGATCTCCCCGAGCGCCTTGGCCACGGCCTCCCGCTGTTCCGCGCCGTCCGGTCCAGCCGCATGGTAGGCGATGCGCTGAATCGCCAGCCGCGCGCACAGGTCGAGGCGCCTGTCCTCGCCGCCGAGCATCTCTGCCAGCGCGCCCATCACCTCCGGCCCATGCGGCGCCAGCGCCTGCGCCGCCTCCAGCCGGCGGTCGGCGTTGTCGTCACGGAGCTGCTGCAGCAGGTCCTGCGGGGTCTGGGCGTTCGCCGCCCACGCCGTACCCAGGAGAACGAGAGCCGTAATGATCCGACACACGGTCCGCGTCACCATGTCGCTCCCTCCATAGTGCCGTTGACGTTGCCGGGAGCGCCGGCACCCCTGCCGGCTGCTGTGGCGATGGGTGCGAACGGCCTGCCACCTCTGCCGGCAAGGGTGCCGGCGCTCCCAGCAACGGCCGTCTACAGATGCCACGGCGCCCGGTACGGCCGGCTGAGCCACCGGTTCGCGCCTTCGTGGTTGACGAAGCGATGGTTGACCGGGTCCCATTCGAGCTTGCGTCCGAGTCGGATGGCGATGTTCTCCAAGTGGCAGACGATCACGGAGCTGGCGCCGATCTCGATGTCGCAGATGGGCCGCTCGCGGGTCTTGATGCAGTTCAGCCAGTCCTGTTGGTGGCCGCCGTCGTGGTAGAGGCGGACATCGCCGGGGCCGAGCACCTCGTCCTTCAGCTCGGCGGGGAAGGTCTCCAGGAAGCCGCGGTCCACGTGTACCCAGCCATCGGGACCCTCAAACTTGATGCCATGGTCGCCCGTGCTGGCGGTGACAAGCGTCGTGCCGTCGGGGTACGTGCAGGTGATCTCGAAGGAGTTCACCGTGTCATAGAGCCCGTCGGTGGGGAACTTGCCCCACCCCCCGATCTTCACCGGGCCGCTGCCGTCCCTGTTGAGGCCCCACTGGGCGATGTCGTTGTGGTGGTGTCCCCAGTCGGTGAGGATGCCGCCCGAGTAATCGAGGAACCAGCGGAAGTTGTAGAAGCAGCGCAGCTTGTTGTAGGGCACCCACGGAGCGGGCCCGAGCCACAGGTTCCAGTCCAGGCCCGGCGGCGGCTCGCTGTCCGGCTCCCAGCCGCTGGTCGGTCCGCCGCCGATGCCCGCGTGGACGGTGTGCACCTTCCCGATGCGGCCGCTCCGCACGAGTGAGACCGCCTGCTGGAACTCGCGCCCGGAGCGCTGTTGACTGCCGGTCTGGAAGACGCGGCCATAGCGCCGGACCGCGTCGATCATCTTCAGCGCCTCGTCGATGGTCAGCGACAGGGGCTTCTCGCAGTACACATCCTTGCCGGCCTCGCAGGCGTTGATCGTAGTCAACGCGTGCCAGTGGTCCGGCGTCGAGATGACCACCGAGTCGATGTCGTCGCGGTCCAGCAGCTCGCGGTAGTCATTGTACGCCGCGCACTGACCGCCGACCCGCGCCTTCGCGGAGTTCCTCCGTTCCTCGTCCACGTCGCACACCGCAAGTACCTCAACCCCCCGATTCCCGACCATCCCGCCGAGGTGCCCACCTCCCATGCCCCCGACGCCGATGAACCCCATCGTGATCCGCTCGTTCGCCGGGTCCTTGTCGCCCTGACCGAGGGCGCGGGCGGGGACAACGTAGGGTGCCGCCAGCGCGGCGGCGGTGGTGTGGAGGAACGAGCGGCGGGTGATGGGGCGGGTCATGAGTCGCCTCGCTTTGGCTCGGGGTTCGGCGTTCGGGGTTCGGGGTTGGGCCTCCGTGGCCCTGCTGGCCTCGCGTTCGGCGTTCGCGGCGCGTGGTTCGGCGCCCCAGGCTCGCCGGGCACGGAGGCCGCACCGTCCAGGAAGCGCACACCTCGGGTGCCCGAACGCCGTAGGTATGCCATGAGGCCACCGACGACGCGGCCCACGCGCTCGGCGAGGCCACCCACTTCGCGGAACTGGTCGGCGGAGATGTACTCCTGGTCAAGGGCGGCGTACAACTGGGAGCGGACCTCGCTGGCCGACCCCTTGGCGGCGGCCAGGAACTGCAGGAACTCGTGGGTCGAGCCCCGGTCGAACCCTTCGGCGATGTTCGACATCACCGACACGGCGGCCCGCCGTATCTGGTCGCGGAGCGGGAAGTCCTTGGCGAACCGTCCCTGGCCCGAGACCAGGTAGACCGCTCGCGTCAGGTCCCTCGCCATCTGCCACGCCTCGATGTCCTCGAACCGCTCAAATGTAGGCATCTCCGAGCCCTCCGGCACCGAACCCCGAACCCCGAACCTCCGTTACGCCTCGAGCCGCACCCCCGGATTCCCCTCCCCATCCCAGCCTCGCTTCGCGTAGTAGATGTCGAGCAGCTTCTCGTAGTCTTCGCGGGTGGCGTGCTTGCCCTTCTGGGGACCCGAGGGAATCGGATCGTTGAAGACACGGTCGGGCGGGTAGTCGTCGGCGCGGGTGGCGCCGCGGGCGATGTTGATGGCGCGGGTGATGTCGTAGATGGCGCGGGACTTCGCGAGCAGGTCCTCGAAGGTCGTCTCGACTCCGGTGACGGCGGAGTAGAAGCCCGCGTACTGTGTCTCATCGAAGCCGAGCTCGATCCAGGGCAGGCGGCAGACGCCGAGCATGTCGAACAGCGGGCGCACGGTCTGATGGTAGATGACGATGTCGGCCTTGTCCTCCAGCGTCCAGTTCGCGCCGAGTTCGAGTTCCTTGGCGATGGGCCACGCGCGGGCGTGGTGGGCGCCGATGTCGGAGGTGCCGTAGGCCAGGGCCATCGACGCAGCCACGCGACCGTCGTAGGCCGACTGTTCGAGGCCCTTGACCTGGGAGATGATCGGCTTGAGCTGCGGCCAGGTCTCGATGACGCGCCGCGATCCGTCGGCTAGGATGTCGCCCACGCCCTCACGATGCGCCATCTTGTGGAGCAGGGAGACGATGGAGTCCTGATCGCCCCACTTCATCGCCAGGCCATCGACGTCGGCGGGCGTCAGCAGCCCGCGCTCGACCGCCTCCATCATCACGCCGGTGAGGTTCCCCGCCGAGATCGTGTCGATGCCCAGCACGTCACACAGGTAATTGGCCCGGATGACGAAGCTGAAGTCATCCACGCCGAGGTTCGGGCCGAACATGCAGGCGGTCTCGTACTCGGGGCCTTCGATGACCGTGCCCGCATATCGGCCGTCCTTCACGAGGCAGACGTTGCTGCAGCACATGGGGCACAGGTGACAGTTCCCATCGCCGATCTTGTAGTGGTCCTCCATCACCGCGCCGTTGACCTGATCCGCGCGGTCGAAGACGCCATCCATGAAGTTGTACGTGGGCATGACGCCGATGCTGTTCACATAGTCGATGACCGACATCAGGCCCTGCTGCTGCCAGAACTCGAAGAGCCGGTGGGCGCGCAGGGAGTCGAAGCCGGCCTTCGCCAGCGTGCGCAGCCTGCCGATGTCGGCAACCGGGATGTCCTTGGAGCCGCGCACCGCGACCGCCTTCAGGTTCTTCGACCCGAACACCGCGCCAACTCCGCAGCGCCCCGCGTTCCGCGACAGCTCGCTGGTGACGCACGCGATCTTCACGAGGTTCTCGCCCGCCGGGCCGATGGCCGCGACGCGCACCTCGTCGTCGCCGATCTGCTCGCGGATGAGTCCCTCCGCCTCGATGCTGCTCTTTCCCGCGAGGGCCTCGTTCGGGATGACCCGGACCTCGTCATCGTCTACGAAGAGGTACGACAGCTTCGGCGCCCGCCCGCGAATCGCGAGGCCGTCGAGTCCGGCCTGACGCAGCTCGGACCCGAAGATCCCGCCCATGTTCGAGTCGCCGTAGAGGCCCGTCGCCGGGGAGATGAACGAGAAGGAGGTCTTGCCGGCCGACGGCAGGTAGCAGCCGTTGAGGACGCCCGGGCAGATCGCCAGGAGGTTATCGGGCCCGAGCGGGTCGAGGTCCTTGCGCAAGTTGTCGGCCACCAGCTTGACGTTGAAGCCGCGCCCGCCGACGTAGGCAAGGGCGAACTCCTCGTCGAAGGGCCGGCGCTCAACCTGGCCGGTGGACAGGTCTACGTGGGCGATTCGGAAGAAGTACCCGCCTCTAATCTTCATCGCGCGGCCTCCCGGTTCCGATCTCAGCATAGCGCAGCCGCTTCGGCTCGCCGGCCTCCTCGTACACGACCTCCCTCATGTGCGCGTATCGCAGGACGGTGTCCCGGCGGTGCGCCTGCCCCTGCACGTGCTCGGGCTGGAAGACGAGCGCCGCCTTCGGGCACTCCTGCACGCACTGCGGATTGCCGCCGCACTGATCGCACTTGAACGGCGTCTCGACCCCATCGTGCACGAACATCGCGCCGAAGGGGCAGGAGGTCACGCACACCTGGCACGAGACGCACTTCTCCTCGTCCAGCACGACGAGGCCATTCTCCCGGTTGATCGCCCCGGTCGGGCAGTTCTCCGCGCACTTCGGCTCCCCGCACTGCAGGCAGACAATCGGCATCCGGATGACCGGGTGCGGATACAGCACCATGGCCCGAATGCGGGACTTCTTAGGGTTGTTCACGCCGAAGTGTTCGATCGCGCACACCAGCTCGCAGATCCGGCACCCCGAGCAGCGCTCGGGTATCACGATCAGTCTCCTCGTCACCTGGGAACTCGCCTCCATCCGGCGCACTGACAGAATTGGCTGCCCGACGGGCAAGCGGCGCGATCATAGCACAAACGACCCGCAGCGGCAAACGCGGTCCGCTTGGGGTGACGTTGCTGGGAGCGCCGGCACCCTTGCCGGCAGTGGTGGCAGGCCGTTCGTCGTCCGCCGCACCGTACGGCACAGCTACGGCAACAACCCTCGCCACAGCAGCCGGCAAGGGTGCCGGCGCTCCCAGCAACGGCACACCTGGGAAGGGCCTCCGGGGTCGGCGCGGCGAATGGGCCTCCGTCATGGAGACTTCCTGCGACGACGCCGTCATGGTTTCCGTCCGCGCCTTGGCGGAGGAGATCGGCCCGCGCCTCTCCGGGTCCGAGGGCGAACGCGCGGCGGCCGAGTGGCTGGCGGCCCGGTTGGGCGAGGCGGGGTACGAGGTCGAGGTGGACCGTTTTCGCGCCTACTCGACCTTCATGGCGGTCTATGCGCCGCTGACGGTTCTCGGCGCAGCGGCCTGGGTCCTCGCGTGGTGGTGGCCCATCCCGGGCGCTCTGCTCGCCATCGCGGCCGGCGCGCTGCTCGTGCTGGAGAACCGGCCGGTGCAGCTGCTGTCGCGCCTGGTGAAGTTCCGCCGGAGTCACAACGTGGTGGCGAGCCGCGCGCCGGTCGGTGAGCCCGCGCAGGACATCGTGGTCCTCGCGCACATCGATTCGCCCGTTGTCAGCGACATCCGCAACCTCCGCGTCGTGCGGGCGCTCTACCTCGGGATGATCGGCTCCTGCTTCTTCGTGGCGGCCATCGCGCTGGCCGTGACGTTCGGCGCGCCTGCGTGGGTCTCTCTGTTTGGGCTGCCGTTCGCGTTTCTCCTGTTCACGTGCGCCGCGATCATGGTGCACCAGGCGTTTGCCTCACCGGTCGTCGCCGGAGCCGGGGACAACGCCTCGGGTGTGGCCGCAATGCTGCAGGCTGCGAGGGAACTCCCGCCGCTTCAGCATTCGCGGGTCTGGTTCGTGGGGGACGGGGGAGAGGAGGCCGGGCTGCTCGGCGCGCTGAGGTTCGTCGAGACGCGCCGCCTGGCCCGCGACCGCACGTGGTTCATCAATGTGGACATGGTCTCGGCGGGCACGCTCCGCACGAGCGCGCAGGAGGGGATGCTGTTCCGCCATCGCTGCGACCCCGACCTGTGCCGCATCGCCGCCGAGGAACTCCCGGTGCCCTCCGAGGTCCTGCGTGCCATGTCCACCGACGCCTGCGTCCCGCTCTCGCGTGGCTATCGGGCGACAACCCTGAGCTCGACCAAGGGCTACTGGCACCAGCTCAACGATACGGTGGAGAACGTCGACCCGGCCGTCGTGGCGCAGGCGGCGGCTCTGATCCGACGGATGATCGAGCGACTCGACAGAGACCCCGCAGGAGGGCCGACACCATGACGACCATCGCGGCAGTCGCGCTGACCGCAAGTCTGGCGGCCGCCCAGAATCCCCTCGCCGACCTGCCGAACCTGGTGGCAAACGGGGGCTTCGAGCAAGGCGCCGCCAACTGGCGCGTCAGCATCGGCCCGCGCGACTGGGACGCCGCGAAGGGTGCAGCGGAGGTCCTGGATCGCGACGCAGACGCGGGCAAGGGCTGTCTGCGCCTGAACGCGCGGGAGCAGGACAACGAGGTGGACGCGACCAGCGACGTGATCTCCGTGCAGCCGAAGACCGCGTATCTGCTGCTGGCGCGGGTGAAGCAGCTCGGCGGCGAGGGCGGATACAAGGTCACCATCGACTGGCAGGACGCCGGCGGGAAGCACCTCGCCTATGACAACGACTGGAAGGGGAACGACCATCCGCGTGGCTTCGCAGACCACGGCGGCGTATTCACTGCGCCGGAGGGCGCGTCGAAGGCGGTCATCATCCTGGGCTCGAGCAAGGGCGCGGAGTGCCTCTTCGACGAGGTCCGGCTGTCGCCTCTGCCCGGCCCGCCCGGAGAGACTGTGCCGGAGGGCTCCGGGCGCGTCGAGGCCGGGATTCCGGCGAGCGTTGAGGCCGGCGCCAACTGCACGTTCCGCTTCGTCTATCACCCGGGGGAGACGGGCCTGCCGACCGGAGCCTCGGTCTACCTCCGCCGCGACAACATCGACCCGCGCTGGTCGGTCCCGCAGACATCCGACCCGAAAGGCCTCGGCTACCTCACGGTCAAGGCGTCGAACGGCTCCCTGTGCATGGTCCAACCCGGCGGCGCGCTCAGCGTGCCCTGCGTGACTCGGATCGCGGTCGTCTACCCGCCCCTGAAGCCCGATGACACGCTCACCATCACGTACGGCGACACCTCCGGCGGCGGCCTCGGCGCGGAGGCGCAGACGAAGGCCGAGAATGGCCTCCACTTCGTCCTCTCCGTCGATGGCGACCGCGACGATAGGCCGCTCGACCTCCCGGACACGCAGGCCTTCGATGTGGTGCCAGCCGCGTTCGCCCGCATGGGGTTCAGGATGCCGCCCGTGGTCGAGGCCGGCGTACCGTTCACGGTGTGGCTGCAGGCCCAGGACAGCTACGGGAACGCGGTGACGGCGGCGGAGGAGGTGGCTCTGGGCGAGTTCGCGGACGGCAAGATCGCGGCGCCCCAGACCGTGACGCTGAAGGACGGGCAGGGACAGGCGCAGATCGCCCTAGCCCGGCCGGGCCGGGGCGAGATCGGGGTGATACCCGCGCACGGTCAGAGGCAGAGGCTGGCGGTGGTGGTGACGCGCTCGCCGTCCCGCCCCGCGGACGCTCCGGCGAATGCCCGGGCGTACAAGGACAGCGACACCTGCATCCTCGCCAACCCGAACGTGCGCCTGCTCCTGCCGAAGAACGAGTCCGGCTACGGCGTCGCCTTCGTGGAGACGCGGGCGGGCGATGCGTGGAAGGCATTCGCTGTGCTCCCCGATGCCGGGGCAATCGCAGGCACGCAGAGCGCCCCCGACGAGTGGCCGACGCAGCTCTACCTCGCTGGTGCCTCGGTGGCCCAGGCGGGCCCCGACAAAGCACAACTGACCCTCAGCGGGCGGGTGACCGTCGACGGTACGCCGTGGGACGTCACCGTCGAGTACTCCCTCGGCGAGAAGGCGCGCCACATCGAGTATCGCTGCTCAGCGAAGCCGGGCGCGAAGGCCAGCGTTCGTGTGATCGTGGCCCCGATGCTCTTCGCCGGCGCAGGCAGCTTCGGGAGCCGCAAGGACGCCGCCCTCTTCCCAGGCCTGGAGTACCTGACAGCGAACGAAGTCTCGTCCGGCGAGTACGGCGTCATCGAGCCCTACGCCGAACGCAGCACCCCGGATCCGCTGAAGGTCACGCTGCCGATCATGGGTGTCGCCGCCGACGGTCTGGCCGGAGGCTTGTTCTGGGACGCGAGTCATGACCCCATTGACGGGCAGGGCCCGGCCCAGCCGACGTTCCTCTCGCCCGCCTGTCGCGGCGGCAGCGGCTCCGATACGCACGCGTTCGCGCTTCTCACCCCCGTGGTGGGTGAGAACACGGACAGCGCCCCCATACCTCTGACCATCGAGGCGGGCCAGACCGTAACGTTGAGCGCGTCATTGATGGCGCTCGCACCGGCGACGGACGTGACGGACGCGGTGCGCTACTGGTTCGACGTGAACGGCGTCCCCGATCCGCCGCCCATGCCGCGGTCGTGGGAGCAGGAGGACGAGCTGACGATACGCGGGTTCCTGGAGACGGCCTGGGATGCCGAGAAGAAGGGCTGGCACAACGCGCTCTCCGACCCGTGGGGCGCGGGCTACAACGACCAGATGGCCCTGCGCCTGTGGCACTACGCGCGGGCGAACCCGCAGTCGCCGTTGACGCCGAGGATCGATGCCGAGCTGCAGGAAGCCTTCGACGCGGCGGGCGGGATGCCCGGCTACGACTTCGCGTTCCACACGGGCGACGCGGCGAAGGCCTGGGAGGCGGAGCGCTCGGCGGGGCTGCGGGACGCGCTCGGGATGTCCGCCGACGGCTCCTATGCCTACCACCCGCACACGGGCAACAAGATGTTCACCCAGGCGCAGGCGAAGTCGCTGGGCACGGATGGCGAGGTCAACATCGGCACCTGTGTGATGGGCCTGGAACCGCTCATGCGCCGCGCGCTGATCACGGGCGATCCATTCCTCATCTCACAGGGCGAGAAGGGCCTGGCGTACATCGACCGCTTCACGCGGCCGCAGGGCGCCGAGAACTGGGAGGTCCCGCTCGCCTGCCCGAACCTCCGCGCTTCAGCCCTCGCTACGCGCTGCTACCTCTACGGCTACCTGCTGACCGGCAAGGAACACTACCTGCAGAAGGCGCGCTTCTGGGCGACCACGGGCCTGCCGTTCATCTACATGTGGAACGCGGACGACCGGCCGATCATGCGCTATGCGAGCATCTCCGTCATGGGCGCCACGCTCCATACGAGCACGTGGTTCGGCAAGCCCGTGCAGTGGGTCGGCCTCGTGTACGCCGACGCGCTCGCCGAGCTGGCCGCACATGACGACACTTTCCCGTGGCGCAAGGTTGCCGAGGGCATCCTGACCTGCGCCGCCCAGATGCAGAAGACCGAGGCCGACCCCTGCGGCCACGTGGGCTTCTACCCCGATGCGTACGACGTCGTGACCGGCAAGGAGGCCTACCACTGGTGCCTGTCGCCGCTGCTGATCGCGCAGGTCGCCGACGCGCTTCGCGGCCCCGATCCGCGGGTCTCGACGACGGTCGTGGGGGCGGGAATTGAGGGACACGATCCCAATTCGATACGACCGAATTGGGTCATGTCCCTCAATTCCCTACACATTACCGCGCCGGGAGCGGTTCTCGCGCCCACCTTTGAGGGGGGAACACTGAGGTTCACCTCCTCCTACCTCGCCGGCAGCACGCACGAGGTGCTGATCAGCCCGGTTGGCGGAGTTGACGAGGTCCTCATCGACGGCGCGACCCTCGCTGCGGGAGGCGGGATTCGGGGACATGACCCAATTCAGCCCCACCGAATTGGGATCGTGTCCCCGAATTCCGGCTGGGAGATCGTCTCGCCCGGCCTCCTGCGCATCCCCGTTACGCACAAGGCGGCGGAAGCGACGATCGAGGTGCGCGGCCTCCGGCTCACCGAGTTCCCGGCGACGATGAGCGTCGGAGCCATCGCGAACGGCGACTTCGAGCAGGGCCTGTCGAGCTGGGCGCCCTCCCCAGCGGAGCGCGCGAGCGGATCGGATGACGCCCACGGCGGCAAGCATGCGCTGCTCCTCGACGCTCGCGATTCGGCCGTCGAGGTCCAGTGCCCGGGCGCGCCCATGTCGGTGGCCGAGGGCCAGACCTACGAGTTGACCTCCTGGGTGAAGCAGATCGCAGGCGAGGGGAAGTACAAGGTGACCATTGACTGGATCGGCGTCGGCGGCCACCTGGCCTACGCCAATGACTGGACGGGCACAAACCACCCCGCCGCCTACACGCAACACGGCGGCCGCTTCACCGCCCCACCCGGCGCCAAGGCCGCCGTCATCATCCTCGGTGTCCAGCCGGGCACGGCGTGCGTCTTCGACGACCTCAGCCTGAAGTGAAGTCCGTCTGGTCGCCGCGGTTGCTGGTGGGTCTCACTGTTCAGCCTCCCGCTGACTCCGACGTGCAACCGCTCGAATGCACAACGCGACGGCTAGGGCCATCGTCGCGTGCTGCATACCCTCCTGCAGCATCTCCCAGCCAATGCCGGCCCACAGCGCCGCCCCGTGGCCCGATCCGAGAGCCCCGGGGATCAGAGCCAGAGCCGCCAGGCGGTCAAGGAGAGGGCGAGACATGCCAAGCGCGAGTCCCGCCGCCGCACAGCGCCACCCCAGGCCCTCAGGTCGCCCTGCAAAGCGAACCACCAGAGCCGCCAGGAGCCCTGCGAGTACCGCGTTGGCCACCACCATCAACGCGATATGAGGCCACAGCCCGAAGGCCGAGATGAAGGGCCCCAGTCCTCGCGCGAGGAGGAGGATGGTGGGAGTAACTCGCATGGCCGCCCGAAGGGCGAAGGCAGCCGCAAACCACCGGAGGGCTCGGGAGGCGGGCACAGGCACGCGGTCTGCCAGAACCAGCCCGAGGGCGAGCAGCGCTCCCCCGAGGATGCTCTGCTGCGCTACCGCCCACGTGAAGGGGATCGGCCGGCTGCCCGAGGCTGCGGCGGCCAGAAGGACGCGCAGTACCCCGGCGACTAGCCCGGCCAGTGCGCCCGCCGGTACCGCACACCAGCGGAGCAGGGGTGCGGAGCTGCACGGTTCCTCAGGAGCCCCCGGTGAGGGTGGAAGCGGTAAGGCGTCGCGGCCGTTCCCGCCTGACGGCGACCCCATCCTGGCCTCCTTCCGCACTGCAAGATGCGGCCTCAGCGGCCCTCCTGTTCCAGGCGCTTGCGCTCGAACTGCAGGCACAGGCCCACGGCCAGACCGAACGGGCCGGATGCGAGCGCTCCGACAGCGGCGGCAGGCGCTACGCCGCCAGCCGTGAGCGCCCCCACGCCGCCCTGGAAGAGGAGGCCTGGGACGACCACGAAGGCCACCCCGACCAGCGCCCCAGCCCCTGAGGCGAGGGCCAGTGACAGCGAAGGGACGAACCGACGAGCGCGGGCGGCTCCGCCGAGGGCTAGGCCCGTCACGAGCGGAGCCGACGCAAGCACGGAGCAGTCCCAGGTGGGGCTCAGGTAGTACCAGATGGGCATGGCTGCCACCCACGGCACCGCCAGGGCGACTGCCCAACTGAGGGGCCGCAGCCGAGGCCAGACGCCTCGGTCAGCCAGGACCAGAGCGCAGCCGAGCACCGCGCCGGCCAACCCGGCTACGCCAGCGGGCTGAAGCACGTGGGACAGATGACGGGCCGCGTAGGCTGGCGCAGCGGTCAGCATGAAGAGGGAAGCGGACGCCGCCCCAGCCGCCGCCGTGGCCGCGATCGTGCACCACGGCAGCCGCGCCTCCCGTGGCGGGCCTGCGTCTGGCGCCAGCGGCGAGGGCGGAAGGGGCGGGGCCTGCTGATCCTTCGTGCGGTCGCCAGAGTGCAGCGCCATGTTCGTCACTCGCCGAGAAGCGGCAGCGCGTCTCTGGTCAGCGTCTGCGGCGAAGCGCCTTCTCGTAGAACTTGTCGCGGTGCCCGGCGCCCCAAACCGTGACGACGGCGGCCTCGTCATCGACATCGAAGCCGATCCGGTAGGCTTGCCTGACCTTCAGGCGGTAGGACCCCCTCAGCTCCCCTGTCAAGGCCTTCGTGCCCGCCGGGCGAGGGTCCTCCGCCAGTGCCTGGATGCGGGCGAAGATGACTGTGCGGAGATCGTGAGGGAGCTTCTCGAGGTCGCGCACAGCCGCATCGTCCAGGCGGACCTCGTAGCTCACAGGCCGAGCCTCCTCCGGGCCTCGTCAAGCGACACCAGCCTGGATCGCCCCGCAGCCAAGTCGGCCTTGCGCTCCTCGATCTCCAGGAGTAGCCCTTCGTCCTCCAACTCCTCGCGCCGCGTGCCGCCCTCGGCCAGCCACCGGTCCAGATCCGCCCGGCGGAACCGCCACGCCCGACCGATCTTGGACGCCGGCAGTCTCCCGGCCCGCGCTTGCCGCTTCACCGTGTCGGGTGAGCACCGCAGGAAGGCAGCCGCTTCACCAACCGTGAGCACGTCCTGCATTGCAAACCTCCGTTGGCAGCTCGCGAGTCATCTTCTGCCCTATTCTACCCCATAGAGCGTCGGCAGTCAACGCGGCCTTCGACGGATCGTCGGCTGGCGCAGAGGTGGGATGGGACGGGGTCGTTCCCCCTGGTTAGTGAGTGCGCGGCGTCTGGCGGCCCCGGGGGGGTGCCGCCACGTCAGGCCGTCCCGCCCTGGTCGAGGTGCCCTTCGCGGACGCACTCGAAGCGGCCGGTCTCGGGGTCCAGGTCGTAGACGTTGAAGTTCGTGTTGATGTCGAACCCCTCGTAGTGGGTCGCGAGGTTCAGCGACGCCGAACCCGACTCGCCGCTGATGATCCGGTGGAAGACTCCCCGGGGCCAAACGAGGGCCGCCGGGCCGTCGTACAACAGCTCCCCGTTCATCTCGGTGCGGTCGGGCTCGGCGATGAAGCGCTCGATTCTGCCGTGTGAGGCCGTGTAGATCTCGACGTGCCGCGTGCCGTTGAGGACGAGCAGGTGGTCATCCTGATGTGGGTGCATGTACCACGGCCGCTCCACCTCGCCGACCGACCCCGGCGAGAACGCGCCGGGCCCGTGCATGACCCGGTCGATGGCATCGATCCGGCCAATCGCGCGCAGCGGCAGCCAGTCGAACGCCACGCTCTTCGTTCGCCGCAGCGGGACAAACCGGATGACCTGGTAGAGCCCAGGCACTTCGTGGATCACATCCCCAGTAGCTTCCATGCGTCTCCCTTTCTGCGTTCGCCGAAGCGCGGCCGGCTTACTCCATGGCGGCCTTGTCCATGCCAACACCGGCCTCTGGCAGCACGCCTTCGCTCTCCAGTCGTCGGCGCTCGAGGTGCGGGCCCTGGCGCAACACCACGCCGCCCGGCGCCCCCGCCGCGCAACCGTAGGCCACGGTCACCCACGGCACGCGCGCATCGCCGGACGTGTCTGCGCCGTCTCCCGCCGGCGGAAGGGAGGGTGCTGTGGAGCAGTCCCCGCCCATGTCGCCTGGGCCCATGGCGCATCCCGCTCCTCAACGCGCCGCAATCAGCCGCCATCCACGGCGATTCGCTTGCGCTCGAAGTGCAGGCACAAACCCACGATGAGGCCCAGCACCCCGATGGCCGGAGCCGCCATGGTGGCGAACTCGACGATGGGCCGCCAGTCCACGAACCAGCGCGCGGGGTGGGCAAGCATCCGCAGTAGGGCCTGGATCAGCCCGACCGCCGTCACTCCCGCGGCCCCGGAGGCCGCCCCCGTCGCAGCCAGCACCAGCGGGAGATGGCGCCGCACACGGGCCGCCAGCCCGAGGGCCAGCCCGGTCACCAGCGGGAACGCGAGAACCAAGAGCGCCTGCGGGTCTCGGCCGACCCAGAGGCCGATGCCTGAGACCACCAACCAGAGGCAACCAGGGCCGACCACCCACGTCAGCGGCCGCAGCGCAGGCGGCGCCAGCCGGTCGGCCACGGTCAGCATGGTCACACTGGCGAGGGTGAATGCCGCTACTGCGCCGAACGTGTCCCAGGCCGCCGAGCCGAAGGGCCCCCGCGAGAACGCGAGACGCAATACGAACCCCGGAACGCCAACCGTGCCCAGCGCCACGGTCAGGGTGCCCCACGGCAGCCGCGGTTCCGACGGGGGGAGCGCCTCCGGCGCCATGGGCGACGGCGGCAAGGACGGGCCGGTGGTCGAAGCGGCAAGCGGATCACGCGAGTCCATGCCATGGGCTCCCCGGAGGCTCCCCGACGCCCTTGGCTCAGACGATCACCGCACCAGAATGCGCTCCCAGCGTGCACCGCACCTCCCCGGGAGGACACCCTCCCCTGGGCACCCCGAGGGAGACTCAGAGCGCCTGGGGATCGGAGATCGCGCCCAGGAAGAGCAGGGCTCCGCTGCTCTCGTGACGGATGGCCAGGAGGAAGGGGCGGTCGAAGGTCATCTCGATGGGAGGAATGCGCTCTGCGGGCATCGCACCCTCCGTCATGGGGACCGCCGTGGCAGCCCCGGCCTCCGTGCCCCTCTCATCAAGCTTCAGGAAGGTCTTGTGCCGGACCTCGTCGATCCAGATCGGGCGCGGTTCGGGCACCAGGTCGTCGAACCGCGCTCGCCCGGCGTCGAATGCGACCCCCATGCCCATGTCCTTCAGGGCGCCGCTGAGGTTCAGGGCCGACTCGACGCGGAACCGAGGCAAGGAGAGCCTGACAGTCTCGCCTTGCATGGCCTTCGCCAGGCCGCTCACCTCATCCGGCCCCAGATGCGAGAGCAGTGAGGCAAGTGAGCCTTCGCGGTCTGGGAGCAAGGCGTAGAGGCTCAGGCGGCCATAGCCATACGGAAGGGCAACCGCCTGGAAGCCCGTGCCCTTGGCGTAACGCAAGCTGGCCTCTCGCTGCATCATCGTCACGCTCTTGCGCGTGCCGTCGGCAAGGGTGAACTCGCCGGGCCTGCTGTCCGCCTCCTGGAACGGCTCGCGCCAGCAGGCATCCAGATAGGCCGCGTTGACGAGAACCAACGTGGTGCCTTCGCGCATCGCGCCCTGGTCCATGATCTCGTCGATCTTCCCCTTGGTCTCCTTGCGGACCCAGGCGTTCACAGCTCGGGGGCCCCTGGCGCTCGACAAGTCCAATTCCTCTGCGTGCGCCCCGTAGAAACGGCCGCACAGGTCGAGGAACTGATGGCTGAACGGCTTCCCCGTCTGGGTCCAGACGGAGTTCGCGAGGTGCAGCGTGGCCGACGGCTCGGCGTGCTCCAGCGCGGGCAGCAGTTGCGCATTCGCCGCGTTCAGCTCGTCGCGGCTGAGCCCCTTGAGACCGAGCACCTTGGCCATCGCGGCCTGCGTGTCGCCGACCGCGCCGTTGTACACCATCTGGAGCGCGAGGCCGACGCTAAGCCGAAGTTCCGTCCCCCCAAACCCGGAGAAGTGCCGAGGAATGGGGGTTTTCGAGTCATCGGTGGTGTCGTCGTACTGGGTACATCAGGGTCGGACTCCAAGGAGGTCGAAG
>Ga0194113_10002006_pt1 | contig 27861 bp, 31 predicted proteins | sample TA2MahC200mmetaG_FD_146193 | JGI IMG/M metagenome (GOLD analysis project Ga0194113, IMG submission 146193) | Freshwater microbial communities from Lake Tanganyika, Tanzania - TA2015017 Mahale Deep Cast 200m | ecosystem: Environmental > Aquatic > Freshwater > Lake | place: Tanzania: Lake... | reverse complement strand
TTCATCAAGGTCAATCAGGACATGGAGACATCGGTCCCGGGCATCTTTGCGGCAGGTGATGTGACCTCAGGAGGGTACAACTCCTTTGCAAGGGCAGTGGCGCAGGGAATGGCGGCAGGCCTGAGCGCTTATCGATATGTCTATTATAAAAAATTCGGGACCTATCCGATTCTCTTTGCCTATCGTCCGACAGATTTCCAGGTTCCGTCAGATTTTGAAGAGCTTCCTCCTCTCGATGGGGATCTTCTTCCCAAATCCCTGACAGATGGAAAGGAGATTGAAACTTTATTGGGAAAGAAGTGGGCCGGGCTGTCGGGAAGCCTTAGTGGAAAGCTTTCGATCGAGGAGATTGCAAAGAAGAAAAAACTCAATTTTGAAGAGTTAAAAAAAGTATTGAAACGGTTGGTGGAGAAGAAGATGATTACCTTCCATATCGAGGATAAACGATGAGCGAATTACCCCAAGAGGTCCTTGAACTCGATCAAAAGATCATCGACTTCATCCGGAAAGGAACAGACCGTAAGGACGATGAAGGGTTCAACAGCCTTGCACTCGAAGTTTTTAGACTCCAGTTTAAATCGATTCCACTTTACAGGCGCTACTGTGAGAAGAGGGGAATCAAATCGGAAAAGATCTCCTCCTGGGAGGAGATCCCGGCTCTTCCCACGGATGTCTTCAAGGTGATGGAACTCTCCATGTTTCCTTCGCAGACCGTAAGGACCTTTATGACGAGCGGAACAACAAAGCCTGAGGAGAGAGGAAAGGTCGGTTACGATGAGGGAGGTCTGAGGCTCATGGATGCGACGATCGAGGAGGCGGCCTCTTCTTTTCTCTTCCCTGATGGGATGAAGACAAAGATCCTGATCATTGCTCCTTCGCCCGAGATAGCTCCCCATATGATCATGGCCTACGGGATGAACCGGCTGAAGGAGCGCTTCGGTCTTCCTCAGAGCTGCTTTCTTGTTGGCCGGGAGGGTTTTAAAGTGGAAACACTCCTGAAGGAGCTCCGCTCTTCGGAAGAAGAAGATATGCCTGTGACGCTCTGCGGGGGTTCCTTCGGATTCGTCAATTTCTTCGACTATTGCCGTGAAAAAGAATTAAGGTTTAAGCTTCCCCCCGGTTCCCGCACACTCGATGCCGGCGGATTTAAAGGAAGAAGCAGGGAGGTGAAGCGGGAGGAGTTTGTGAGGGAATGCGAAGAGGCTCTTGGAATCCAAAAAAATTATTCGGTCAATCTTCTGGGAATGACGGAGATCAGTTCGCAGTTTTATGACAGCACATTGCGGAATTTCCATAAGGGGCTCCATGCCGAAGTGGCCAAGATCAATCCTCCCTGGACAAAGACGGTTGTCGTCGATCCGGAGAGCCTGAAACCTCTTCCAGGCGTTGAGACAGGCCTGCTCAAACACTACGACCTTGCCAACAGAGGCCACATCCTGGCCATTCAGACCGATGATCTCGGGAGGATGACTCCGGAAGGATTCGAGGTCTTCGGAAGATCGAAAGAGTCAGAGGCAAAGGGTTGTTCCCTGACGATCGATGAGATGACCCGTATCGAAAAAGGAAGATGATGGAGAATTTTGAATTAGAGGCATTTTATGTTCCCCCGGGGTTGAGAGACCGGGTGAAAATAGCCAGAACCTTGGTCTATGAAGATGGGGCAACCCGTATCCTCTTAAAGATTCCTTCGATCGATCGAACCCTCATTCAATCCCTGATCCATCATCTGAGAGAGAAGAGAGGGACCTATCTTGCTGATCTTCCGATTGAGACGATTGTCCAGGTTCTGGACGAGGCTTCGCGGAGATGGCTGGACAAGAATTATCCCCTCAGGAAACTTGCCCTGAAGACCATTCCCCTGATCACTGGTTTCTCTCCCGAGGTTGTGGAGGCAAGCATCGATGCGGAGATGGAGAGCTCTCTCAGAGAGGATATGTGGCGCGCCCTTTCTCTGGAGATCGGAAATCCTCTCTACTTAAATGATTTTCAGTACTCCCCTCAATTAGGCGGATACAGCCGGGCCTTTGGCCCTGAACTGATTGTCTCCATCTTTTCGGAAAACATCCCGGCCCTTCCGCACCTTCTCTTCATGAGGTCTGCCCTGGTGAAGTCAGCCTGTCTCGGAAAGGTGGCAAGGGGCGAGCCCACCTTTGCTCCTCTCTATTTAAAGACGATGGAAGAGATCGACCCGGAGATGGCGGAATGTGTGGCTGTCCTTTACTGGCAGGGAGGAGAGGAGGAGATCGAACCTTTTCTCTTCGGGCAAGCGGATGCGGTTGTCCTCTTCGGAGGGGTGGAGACATGCAGGTCTCTCCTTGAGAAGATTCCCCGCAGGGTTAAGACGCTGGTTCATGGCCACCGATTGGGTTTCGGAGTGATCGGACGGCAAAGGATGAGGCGTCAAGATCTGGAGAGGCTGGCTGAAGAGGTTGCGCTTGATTGCTCCATGTTCGATCAGCAAGCCTGCCTTGCCCCCCATGTCTACTATCTGGAAAAGGGCGGGGAGGTTTCTCCGAAAGAGTTCTGTCAGGCAGTTGCCGTGGCGATGGAAAGGCTGAATCAGAGGATGCCGAGGGGAAGAATCACTCCTCACGAGGCATCCACGATCCATCAGCTCAGAGCCGCATACGAATTCAGGGAGTTGAATGGAGAAGAGGTTCTCGTCCTGACCTCTCCATCCGGGACGGATTGGACTGTTGTTTATGAGAAAGATCCAGGAGCGTTCTCTCCATCTCCTTTGAACCGGTTCTTACGAATTTATGGCGTGGAGGATATTTTCAGGATTCTTTCATCCCTGAAACCAATTGGTCCCTTCCTGCAAAATGCGGCCGTAGCCATAGGAGATAAACGGGAAAAAGAGTTTATCGGAACACTTGGGGAGCTTGGAGTGGCGAGAATCACTTCACCCGGAAAGATGTCCGTTCCTTCGATGATGTGGCACCATGATGGGATATCGCCTCTGGCCTCTCTCGTTCACTGGTGCGATGTGGAGAAGAAGGATGAATTTTAAAGGAGATGTCAGCTATGCGTTATTCGATTGCAACGAACTGGGATTTGAATTTGCTGGATAGACTGAAGGGAACTCCGGTTGAAAGCCTCTATGGGCAGATCTGGGGAGATCCTCTCGGAGGGGGGAGGATGGCTCTCTTCATCCCCAAGGTGGGGAAGGAAGAGGTGACCACTTTTATTGGCGAAACGAGAAAGAGGGGATTGGGATTTAACTACCTGATCAATGGTACCTGCTTTGACAATCTGGAGTTTACGAAAAAAGCATATCGGGAGATTGCAAAGCATATCGAGTGGATCGCTTCGACCGGAGCTGATATGGTGACCGTGACCCTCCCTTTCCTCGTCGAGATCGTGAAGAGAGAATTTCCCCATCTGAAGGTGGCGGCCTCTTCGTTTGCACGGGTTCAGAATGTCCATCTGGCGAACTTCTGGGAGGAGATGGGAACGGATAAGATCATCCTGCCTGAATCAATCAGCAGGGACTTCCGGAGCCTCCATCTCATCAGGGATGCAGTCGATTGCGAGCTGGAACTGATTGCCAATCACTGCTGTCTCTTTCAGTGTTTTCTCGACCTTCATCACAGGAATATGGTCTCTCATGGTTCGCAGGCGGACCATGCCTGCGGCGGTTTTGCTCCGGACTATTGCAAATTAGCCTGCCAAAGGCTGAAGATTCTAAAGCCGGTTGAGCTCATCAAGTCCACCTGGATCCGGCCGGAAGATGTCTCCCTTTACGAAGAGGTCGGGATCGACTGCTTAAAGCTTGTAGAGAGGTTCCGGGGGACGGAGAGTTTGCTTCAGATCGTTCATGCCTACGAGAAGAGAAATTACGATGGAAATTTAGTTGAACTTCTGACCTTGCCTCAGCAGGGGGTTTTCCTGACACCCAACCTGGAAATGATCGAACGAACCGACCTCATCGAACCCGAAAAGATGGGGGAGGTGATGGCTGTCCTCCGGGAGCCTTTTCCAGGGAGGGTTCATATCGATAACAGGAAGCTGGATGGTTTTCTCGAACATTTTAAAAAGGTGGACTGCCTTCGCATGGATTGCGGCCGGTGCGGATATTGCGAAAGCGTGGCAAACAGGGCGATCTCCATGGATGAGCAGTGGAGGAGAGAGATGGTTGGGAGGTTCGATCGGGCCCTGGAGATATTAACCACAGGTGAGATCGCAGGTTTCAGGGGGAGAGAATGAGGTTTCAACCTTGACGGAATGTTCGTCTGAGGTTATGAAGTAAAAAAATGAGGAGGCTTTTCTGATCTCGGAGATTACGCAATGGATTTTAGAGATGATGAGGGCCCATGGCCAGATATCGGTCTTCATCGGTGTGATGATCGAGCAGGTGATCGTCCCAATCCCTTCCCCGGTGATCATCATGGGCGCAGGAGCCATCCTCATCTCACCTGAGCTTTCCATTTTTCACGCCTTTCTACAAATTCTATGGATCATTGTCCTTCCCGGCACAATGGCTTCGACCCTTGGTTCCTATATCGGATATACCATCAGTTATTATGGGGGAAAGGCGCTGGTCATTCGTTTTCAACGGTTTTTAGATGTGGATTGGAATCAGATCGAAAGGTTGGAAAAGCGATTTCAGGGAAAGAAAGAGGCATGGAGCCTCTTTCTTGCGCGCGCCATTCCCGTCTTTCCCCTTTCCCTGGTTTCCATCTTTGCCGGTCTTTTACGCATACCCATCAGGCCCTTTACCCTCTATACCTTTTTAGGTTCGATCTTCCGGTGTCTTTTCCTCGGTTTTGTAGGCTGGTGGGCGGGCGCAACTTATGAAAAAGTGGCCGGTCATCTGGATTCATTGGAGACGATGATTTCGATTCTTATGCTGATTGCCATGGGAGGCATGCTCTTATACCTCTACTATAAATTCAGAAGGCAGAATCTTAGGTAAGGGTTAGGGTAAAGACGCCTGTTTAGAAGCTGGGTTAGGTCATCGGCCCTAAACCCTATGTGACTTTGCCCAAACCGGCTTCCTAACCGTTACCCTTTCCCAAAAACCAAGTGTAATTTTTATGGTTCAAGGGAGGGCATAAAAAATTAAATTCCATACGGAAAGGAGACTGAGGAATGAAGGTAACGGTGGATGAAGAAACCTGTATCGGGTGTGAGCTCTGTGTTGAAACCTGCCCAGAAGTGTTTGAAATGGCTGGTGACAGAGCCGTTGTAAAAATGAGTGACGTTCCCAAAGACCTGCTGGAATCCTGCCGGGAGGCTGCTGAAAACTGTCCGGTAGAGGCGATTAAGTTAGAAGATTAAATCCTCAAAAAAAAAGGCATCCCGAATATCCGGGATGCCTTTCGTCCATGATCAGTCGAAATATTCTTTAATCTCCCTATAGCGACCGGGATCGCGTAATCGCTCAAGGGCTTTGGCTTCAATCTGCCTGATCCTCTCACGGCTGAGGCCAAATTGTCTTCCGATCTCCTCGAGAGTGCATTCGCCGTCTTCTCCGATTCCGAAACGAAGCCTGAGAATCTTCTCCTCTCTCGGTGAAAGTCCGGATAAGAGCTTGCCGATCTGGTGGACCAGATCCTTCTCCAGGAGGGAATCGGAAGGAGAGAGGCTTTTTTCATCGGGGATGAGGTCTTCGAGCGTGCTGTCCTCTTCACCGATGGGCATATCGAGAGAGATCGGTTCCTCGATGAGATTGAGGATCTTCTCCACATCATTGAGCGGAATGCCGCTGTCTTTTGAGAGCTCCTGTGAAGTGGGTTCCCGGCCCAGCCTCTTCACCTGATCTTTAAAGGATTTCATCATCTTTCCTTTGATCTCAAAGAGGTAGTTCGGGATACGGATCGTTCTCGATTTTTCCGCAAAGGCTCTCAGAATAGCTGCCCTGATCCACCAGGAGGCGTAGGTGCTGAATTTATACCCCTTGGTATAATCGAATTTGGCCATGGCCTGCATGAGGCCAAGGTTTCCTTCCTGAATGAGGTCAAGAAAAGAGAGGCCCCGGTTGGCATAGCGTTTTGCAATGCTGACCACGAGACGGAGGTTGGCCTGGATCAGCGCATTCTTCGCCTGCTGGGTATCGAGAATGGCTCGCTGATGCCGGTTTAACATCTCCTTATACTTGCGGCTCTTCTCCCTTTTTTCGGAAAGAGTCGCTTTCAGTTTTTTCCCGTTCTTTCCTTTGGCCTTCTGGCCCTGCCGGGAATGTCCGTTCATCCGCTTCTTCCCATTCTTTTGGTCAGAAGCAGAATAAAGCTGTGCCTTCAGACGGTTGGCCTTGATCTCAAGGTCTCTTACTTGTCCCTCCCCTTCCTTAATCCGCTTGGCCAGGTCCACCTCTTGCTCGGGGGTTAGAAGGGAGATCTTTTCAAGGCTTTTCAAATATTCAAGAGTGATGTCATTAGGGAAAAAGTAGGGTTCATCCTGAAGCCCCGGGGTGGATTGCACCTCCTCCTGTTCCTCAACGACGACCTCTTCGCCCGCCTGAAGTTCAAACTCTTCAAGAGTCGCCTCATCCAATTCGCCCGCATTTAGCATACCTGGATCTATGGAAGACACTGAAGCCGCTGTCTCATCAATTACTGATGGAGGCGATGTCTCCAGGGTTAATTCCTCTCTCTTTTTCCCATTGGGCCTACCCTGTTTCACTTCAATCCAACTCCTTTCTTATCATAATAAAAAACCCCTTCCAATTCTCAATCACGTGGAAAGGGTGAACCACCCGCTTAATTATCTTTAAAGCTGTAAAAAACTATCCGACTGAGACGTCTTCTTTATATGTCAACACCTAAATCAGGTGATCCATCCTTTTAATTCTAATATATTCAAAAGGGGCCCATTTGTCAAGGATTATTTGTAGGCAATATTGTTAAATTAAAACATATGGTTGCAGAGTTTTTGCTAAAATATACTAATTTCAGATAGGATTTGTTACAAAATTTTATCAAAAAGGGAAGGGATGTGACAAATTGGACTGATCTTGATTATCCGAAGGGTTGACCCATTCGGCGGCGCTATACTCGCCATTCATGGCAGTAGATAAAAGTCGCGCTCAGGGTCAACCCTGAGTAAGTCCAAGCACTTTTGCCGGAGAGCCGAAGGGTTGACTTTGGGAAGGCCTTCTTTTATATAAAGTTGATGGTTTCGTAAAAAGTCGTCACACCGGTGAAAACCGGTGTCCAGAGAATTGATAACTATTTGAAAGAACTGGATTCCGGCTTTCGCCGGAATGACGAGAAAACGAGAATCACGACTTTTTACGAATTCATCAAAGTTGAAATCAAAGAAATTTTTAGTTCTCTTCTCTTAAACCCAGATGAAGGCAGGGGCAAGGGAATTGATAAAGGAAAGGCCGAAATGGGATATGTTGATCTCCATCTCCATACAACCGCCTCGGACGGGGTTAAAAGCCCGTCTGAGATGGTGAGATACGCAAAATCCAAAGGGCTTCAAGCCATTTCCATTACCGATCACGATACGATCGGGGGCCTGGAAGAGGGTTTGGCAGAAGGGGATAGAATCGGATTTGAAGTGATACCCGGTATTGAGATCAGCGCTGAACACTCACCCGGATCCATGCATCTCCTTGGGTATTACATCGACATTCACTACCCCCCTCTTATCGAGAGGTTGAAGTATCTCCAGAGAGCAAGAGAAGAGAGAAACCCAAGGATGGTGGAGAGGCTCAATCGGCTGGGGGTTAAAATTTCCTACGAAGAGGTGGTTAGAGCTTCCGGGGGAGGACAGGTGGGACGACCCCATTTCGCCCAAGTCCTTATTGAAAAAGGATATGTCAGAAATTTTCAAGAGGCTTTCGACCGGTATCTGAAGAAGGGGGCTCCCGCCTATGTTGATAAACTCAGATTTACACCGGGAGAAGCCATTCATTTTATCAGTGAAGCCAGCGGGGTGGCTGTGCTCGGTCATCCCAACACCCTTGGTTTGAATGGATCCATTGAGCTGGAAAATCTCATTCTGGGCCTTCTCAAAGAGGGTCTGAAGGGGATAGAGGTCTATTATCCGGAACATTCTTCCTCAGAAATCGTCAAGTATAAGGCCCTGGCTGAAAAACATGGTCTCATCCTGACCGGAGGGACGGACTACCATGGAATTGATAAAGAGAGTTTAGATGTCGGAGTGGGAAGAGGGGAGATGAAGCTTCCCTATTCGATGGTAGAGGCACTCAAAGCGGTTCGAAGTCAATTTTAAAGATTGAGAAGGTGAAGGTGGTTGTCCTTTTGTTAGCCGTTACTGCTCTATTATGGGGAGCAACTCCCATCCTTGAAAAGATGGGTTTGGCAAAAGTCGATCCTTTAATCGGCGTTACCGTCCGGAGCGCCCTTGTGACAGCAGGCCTTTTGATTCTTACCTTCCTTTTGGGCAAGGGAAAGGCCCTTATGGAAGTGGATGGAAAGGGTTTTCTCATCTTTGGAGCAAGCGGCCTAATGGCAGGCATTCTCGGGATGTGGACTTACTATATGGCGCTAAAAATGGAAGCAACTTCCAAAGTAGTTCCCATAGCGGCCTGTTATCCGCTGGTCACCGCCTTTCTCAGTGTTCTGATTCTCAATGAAGGGTTGAGTGTTTCGAGAGTAATCGGGACAGCCTTAATTGTGGCAGGAATTTGGCTGGTCAAGTAAATTAGTCGCATCGTCTCATAGTCACATAGTCGAATAGCCCTTAGTGAAATCATATTTTGACAATATGGAACTTTTCTGACTGTCGGACGACAAGATTAGAAGTCCAATGAATAAAGCGGAGGGAAGTTAGCAATGAAGAAGAGAGGGAAGACGAATCGGTTGAAGGCGGCTTTGAAGAGAAAGAATGTGAGAAGTTCATTGAGAAAATCGAAAGGTGAGAGGAAGTTTCCCACCTAATCTTTTATTACCAAAAGCATAAAATTGTTTACATGTTGTAGGGCAAGGCTTCAGCCTTGCGATAAGCAGGCATAAATGCCTTCCCTACTTAATTTTTTTGGGGGGATGCAAACAATATGATGCTCTCCTTAATAACATCTCTCCAGGCAACCCTGATTTGACGTGACAAAGTTTGAATACCCCAGCCTTATCTTTTCGGATTCCGACGGCAAGATATTCGACCATCCTCGCCTGAAATTGACAGGTCGATCCGGGGAGCGATTGATCGTTCCTGACCCCTCGGAACTGGTTCCTCTCCCCAGGGGAAGCCAACTGTTCACCCTTCCCGGCAGAATACCCGTTGGATGGGATGTGGAAACAGAGACTTTTAATCCAATCAAAGAGACGAGGATAGGAAAAAGAGAGCGCCAGTTTAACGCTGTTGCTGCTTTTCTTCCACCCGGATATATACGAACCCTCCTTCCCGCGACTCAGATGAGGGGAGAAGCCCCTATTCTTCCCTTGTGGGCTTACAGTTCCGTCGGCTGGAAAGATGGAAAATTCTGGGCCACGGGAGTGCTCATCGATTCCAATCCGCACTGGGATCCTAAATATTTCGGGAACGACCTGCTCTTAAAGAGAAAGGTGGCGCTCTCCCTGAAGAAAGAGTCGGGAAACAGGCTTCTTCAACAGCTTTCCCGGTGCGCCCTGGAGTATCATTGTTTTGCGGCAAAGAATGTCTTCTACCGGAGATGGGAATGTCCCCTGCCCACTTCTCCCTCCTGCAATGCAGCCTGCATTGGTTGTATTTCACTTCAACCCTCGGAATGCTGTCCGGCCTCGATGGAGAGGATTGGCTTCGTGCCAACTACAGAAGAGGTTGTGGGGGTTGCGCTGCCCCACTTGAGAGAAGCGGAGGATGCGATCGTCAGCTTCGGTCAGGGGTGCGAGGGAGAGCCATTGATGCAGTGGCAACTTCTGGAGAAATCAATCCGAAAGCTACGGGAAGAAACAAACCGGGGGACGATCAATCTCAATACGAACGGAAGTCTCCCCCGAAAGGTTGAAAGACTGTGTGAGGCAGGACTCAATAGCATTCGCGTCACTCTCAACAGCCCTCATCCGAAATATTATAACCGTTACCACAAACCGAAGGGATATGCTTTTAAAGAAATCCTAAAATCACTGACCATCGCAAAAGAGAAGGGGATCTATGCTTCAATCAATCTTCTTGTCTTTCCGGGATTCACCGACAGGGAGAAAGAGATTGAAGGGCTGATCCAGTTGATCAGGAAGACGAGCCTCGATCTCATTCAAATGCGCAATCTGAATATTGACCCTGATCTCTACCTTAAAGAAATGGGAAAAGGGGAGGGGGTGGGGATTCCCAGGATGATCGATATTCTCAAAAAGGAATTTCCCCGACTACAGTTTGGCTATTTCAACAGAACAAGGGAAACCTTTTATCATGCCCCCTCCCACATTTTTTAAAAAAGGGAGAAATGATTCGTAGGGCAAGGCTTCAGCCTTGCTTTAAAAGCAACCCTAAAGGGTTGCCCTACGATTAAATTTATAAAAATCACGCAATTTAGGTTTAATTTAATGGATGGCAGAGAATTCAAAGACGGAGTCAAAGCTGCACTTCCCATTGTCTTAGGATACCTTCCGGTGGGGATGGCCTTCGGCGTTTTGGCACGGAACGCAGGGCTGACCACTCTTGAGGCAGGCTCGATGAGCCTTCTCGTCTATGCGGGTGCGAGTCAGTTCATTGCCGTAGAGATGATCTCAAAAGGAATGGTCTGGCTTCCAATCGTTCTTACGACTTTTCTTATTAACTTCAGGCACCTGCTCATGAGTTCGACCCTCTCCCTTTATTTCAATGGAAATCGAATTCAAACCCTTGGCCTTCTCTCCGCACAGTTGACTGATGAGTCCTTTGCCGTGGCGATGTCGAATACCTCAAAGATTGAGAACCGACCCGGATATCTCTTCGGGCTTCAGATCACTTCTCATATTGCATGGATAGCAGGTTCGGTGGCAGGAGCCCTGTTTGGAGGGCTGATCGATCACAAATCGTATGGCATTCCTTTTGCTCTGCCAGCCCTTTTTATCTGCCTCCTTCTCCTCCAGATCAGGAAGGTTCATCACTTTTATATCATGGTGATCGCGGGGATATTGTCGCTCTTTTTCAAATGGGCATTGCCTGGAAACTGGTACATCATCCTGACCGCCCTTCTCGCTTCGGGAATAGGGATATTGATAAATTCCAAAGTTCAAAGTTCAAAGGCAAAAGTCCAAAGTCCCCCTTAACACACCCTCTCCCCTTTGAGACTGTGTCGTAATAGGGGAAATGGTAAAAAATGTCTGAACTTGTTTCAGCATCTAATAGAATCAACTACTTACGAGACCCTGAAATAAATTCAGGGTGACAAAATCATTATTACGACACAGTCTCTTTGGGGAGAGGGTAAGGGTGAGGGGAGTAGTGATATTGGATTAAAGAGGAAAGCATGAGACCTGAGATCCTTATTCTCATCTTGGGAATGGCGCTGGTCACCTTCCTTCCTCGGTTCCTTCCAATGGCTCTGCTTAGCCGTTGGGTGATTCCGGAAAAGGCTAAAAGGGGATTGGAGTATTTTCCCATCTCCATTTTAAGCGCCATTGTCTTTCCCATCCTTTTCTTCAACGGAGACGGAAGAATGGAAATTCAGCCTCATTACCTTCTTTCTGCCATCCCTGTTTTTATCTTTTCCTGGAAAGCGAGGAGCCTCTGGGGATCTGTCATTATGGGGATGGTGATTTATTGGGGGCTAGGGTTTGTGTTATAAGACGCAAAGAGCATAGCGCAGAGCGCATGGAGCAAAATATTTTTAATGGAGTTTTGCGCTATACCCTATGCGCTTAGGCCTTTTCAGCAATGAGACTGGCCACGGCCTTTCTCCTTCCGCCCTCTTTAAAAATTCCCTCCCGGTAGAAGCGAATCCGGAAGTCTTTAAAGAGCCGGAGGAGTTCATTGGGCTTCAAGAAATATCGTGCCTGTTTGGGGCCTTCGGTGCCGATGTTTCTCTGTTCAAGGATGTAGGTCTCAAAGATCACTCTGCCGCCTTTTTTAAGACCCTTTTTTATCTTCGGGATGAGGTTCCTACTGAGAAAGTAAAAGTTTGCGATGAGATCATACTTCTCTTTTTCGATTTGAAAGAGGTTAAGGTCGGCAAGGAGCGTATTGATTGTCACTCCCACCTCTTTAGCCAATTTTTTGGCTTTCTTTAAACCGATCCGGGAGATATCCACTGCATCAACTTCAAATCCATTCCGGGCTAAGAAGACTGCATTTCTTCCTTCACCCGCGGCAAGATCAAGGGCTCTTCCCTTGGGCAGGAGGCGGATATATTTTTTTAAAAAAGGGTTGGGCTCTTTGCCGAAGGCAAATCCTTTCCCCTTGAATCTTTCATTCCATCGTTTCTTGTCCGATTTCACTCTAGTGCTCCTTTTAATCAACACTACCATTTGAATTTTTAGCTGTCAAATTTCGCTGAAAACCAAAGTTGATGGCCTCGCAAAAAGCCTGAAAAGCCCATTATCAGTCATTCCTGCGGAAGCAGGAATCCAGTGCTTTCAGTGGGTTAGAATTCTCTGGATTCCCGTTTTCACGGGAATAACGACTTTTTACGATTTCATCAAAGTTGTAGGTGATATTTTCTACACTAGGGTCATAAAATATACAAGCTGTAACTTTATTGAAATTATTATAGTTTTTCCATGTATTTTTCTTATATTCGTCTATGTTTGTCAATTTTTAAGCAAAAGATAATCATTTAGGAGTATTTATTTCTTACCTTACTTTCAATTACTTTCAGGAATTAAAAATTATGTTATTATTTCAAATAGTTAATAAATCAAGCGACCAATACATATAAATTGAGTCTCATGGTATGAATTTTGCTATTCAAATCTGGAAGGGAGGTAAATAAAGCGATGAAAAGAAGAATAATTGCAGTTTTTCTATTTGTTTTTGTATTTTCGGGATGCGCTGGGGTTGTAATCCATGATAATCTGGAGGTTCCGGTTGGCACAGTGGAGGGAAATCAATTTACAGGAATCCGTTATCCGTTTAAAATCAACGCCCCCCCACATTGGAAAATGGTTACGGAATTTCCCGAGTTTTTAAAAGAATTGGGATATGATGAACCTGGTCCTTCTGATAAGGAGGTGACTGAACTCTATATTTTTAACCCTTCCACCCGAACAACCATTCAGATTGATTTTACTCCAGCGAGTTCAAAAGCTAAGTTTAGTCAAGAAAAGATGGAAGGTCTTGTCACGGCAGCAACAGGAGGTTTTAAACAGGAACTTGAGGAGGAACACGGCAAGGGAATCCAGGTGACGATTGGTCCGACAGAGCCCATCACGCTCAAGGGTGTTCAGTATGCGGCGAAGAAATATGGAGTCTATACCGCTAAAGGAATGAAAAGGGAGCAGGGCTGGATCTATGGGTTCACGGAACCTTATCAGCTCTTCATCCTCTATGTCATCGTAGACAAAGAAGGAAACAGGGACCGGGAAGATATGAAAAAGGTTTTGGAATCGTTTGAGGTGTTTTCAAAAAAATAAAAGAGAGAGGAGAACGTGAAATGACTGAGAAAACCAGAGCAACCGTTTATAAATGCAAATCCTGTGGGATGGTGACGACCGAGAAGGGACATCTCTGCAGTCCTCAGGAGGTTAAAAAAGCCTATACCTGCGAGTACTGTGGGATTACAGTGAGCAATCCGAGACATGTCTGCAAGCCCAAGGTGGCGAAGTTGAATTATGTGTGTGACGGATGCGGCCGTGTGGCAGTGGCTCAGACGGAGCTGTGCCGGCCTGTCGAGATTAAGAAGTGAGACGAAAGGGCGGCAAGTCGTCGGATATTGAATAGATTTTTTCCTCCTCCCATCAATTGTTGGGATTGATGGGATTTTTTTTGTTGAAACAATTGATTTTCGGGAAGACATTTCTTATTTTAAAGGTGTTTATTAAGCTCGTCACCAAACAAAATGACGGGTCACATCAAACGGGGGGATAACAATGGAGATCGTAGAGTTAAAAAAGGGGATCTATTGGGTGGGGGCGATTGATTGGAATGTCAGAGATTTTCATGGATACTCTACTCCAACGGGGACCACTTATAATGCCTATTTAATACTGGATGAGAAGAATGTCCTTGTGGATACGGTCAAAGCGCCCTTCTATCTGGAGATGTTAGGAAGGATTTCGGAGATCATCGATCCGTCTAAAATCGATATCATCATATCGAATCATGTGGAGATGGACCATTCAAGCTGCCTTCCCCAAATTGTAGAACGGATCGGGAATCCCGTCGTGATCACTTCAGAGAGGGGAAAGGCGGGCTTGGAGAAACATTATCGGAAGCAGATGAATTTTAAAGTGGTGAAGACGGGGGAAAGTGTTTCGATTGGCCGCCGAACACTTGCATTTGTCGAAGCTCCAATGCTTCATTGGCCGGACAGCATGTTCACTTATATTCCGGAGGACCGTGTTCTATTACCCAATGATGCTTTCGGCCAGCATTTCGCCTCCTGTCAGAGGTTCGAGGATGAGGTGGGAGATGAAGTGATGAAACATGCCGGAAAATATTTTGCCAACATCCTCTGGCCACTGGCTCCCCTCATCCTCAAGAAAATAGACGAGGTTGTAAAGATGGGAATCCCTATCGATATCATCGGGCCCAGCCATGGCCTCATCTGGAGGAAAGATCCTGGCCGGATTATTCAGGCCTATGTGGAATGGAGCCAGGGGAAAGCTGGCAAAAAATTCCTCGTTGTCTATGATACGATGTGGGGAAGCACCGAGGCATTGGCGAAAGCGATTTTGAAAGGCTTGATTGAGGAAGGAGCGGAGGCAAAGCTGCTCCATCTGCGGTCAAACCATCGAAGCGATATCATCGAAGAAATGCTCGAATCCAGAGGAGTCCTGTTAGGTTCTCCGACTTTGAATAACGGGATGTTTCCGACGATGGGAGATTTTTTGACTTATATGAGAGGTCTGAGACCCAAGGGAAAACTCTTTGGTCTCTTCGGATCGTATGGATGGGGGGGAGGGGCAATCAAAGAGATGCGAAAGAGCCTCGAGCAGGAGAAGTTCGATATCTGGGAGAAAGAACTGACTGCGCAGTATATTCCCGATCCGGAGGAGATAAAAAAGGCCATTGAGTTCGGGAAAGAGTTTGCAAAGAAAGTAGAAACGAATAGCAGGAATGAAAGCAAATGACACGAATAGGTTTTATTCGTGTCATTCGCCAGCTCACTTTAGGCACTTATGAAATGAAAGAACCTACCGGCCCTTACAATCCAATCGTCATGGATCATTTCAACCATCCCCGGAATATGGGTGAGATGCAAAATCCCGATGGGGTGGGAGAGGCTCAGAATCCTGTCTGCGGGGATACGATGCGGCTCAGCATCAAAGTGGAGTCGGGCCGGATCGTCGATGTCAGATTCCTCACCTTTGGGTGTGGGGCGGCCATCGCTTCATCCAGCCTTGCAACGGAGATGATCAAGGGAAAGACGGTTGAAGAAGCCCTTCAGATTTCGGATGAGAATATCGTCAAAGCCCTGGGCGGACTTCCACCTTCAAAGATCCACTGCTCCATTCTCGCCGAAATGGCGATCCGGGCGGCGGTAGAAGATTATAGGAAGAAATTATAATGTAGCCGCAGGCTTCAGCCTGCGAAAATAACGCACCCTGAAGGGTGCGACTACATGTGGCGAAGTGGAGGACTGAAAGAATGATCGGAAGAGACAATTGCCTCCAGTTATTAACAAGGCTGGTTCAAGACTCTCCTGTTGATCAAACCGAAGCCCTTCTCCTGACGGAAGATTCCTCTCTCACCCGTTTTGCCAAATCCTCAGTCCATCAACACGTGGCAGAAAAGAATGCCACCCTGATCCTCAGGGTGGTAAAAAACAAACGAATTGCTGTCCTTACCACGAACCGGCTCAACCGATCCTCATTGAGGGATTTACTGAAGAAGGCAATTTCCATTGCAGAAATCCAGCAATCCAACGAGGATTTTGTTTCCCTACCAACTCCCCAATCCATTCCGAAAATCAATACTTTTCATGGTAATATCAATTCTCTCACTCCGGATCGAAAGGTAAAAGTGGTCAATGATCTCTTCAAAATGGTGAAAGGAAAAGGTTTGGAAGCATCAGGTTCATTTTCGAACGGAGCGGTTGAGATGGCTGTGGTCAACTCCCTCGGAGTGGGGGCCTATCAGAAATATTCAGATCTTGTCTTTCATCTGATCGTTCAGGGCGATGAAGGTTCTGGTTACGCCGGCTTTGTGTCGAGGGACCCGGATCAACTCGATATTGTTTCTCTTGCGCGAGATGCGATTGAAAAGGCTTCGAAAGGAGTACCCATTCAGATTGAACCCGGAGAATATGAGGTCGTCTTAGAACCCTATGCCGTGAGCGAACTCCTCTCCTTTCTTGGCTACCTGGGCTTCCATGCTCTGGCTGTTCAGGAAGGAAGAAGTTTCTTATGCAATCAGTTCGGCAAGAAGATGGTGGATTCAAAGGTGACGATCTATGATGACGGCCTTGACCCCGAAGGATTGCGGATTCCTTTCGATTTTGAAGGGATTCCCAAACAAAGAGTGGTCTTCTTTGACGAAGGCGTGGCAAAAGAGGTGACCTATGATTCCTTCACCGGAAATCGTGAGGGAAAGGATTCGACCGGCCATGGCCTCATTGCACCCAATACCGAAGGTCCCATCCCCGTTAACTTATTGATGAGGGAAGGGGAGTCCTCTCTTGAAGAGATGATCAGATCTGTTCGAAAAGGGATCTATGTGACCCGTTTTCACTACACCAATGTGGTGGAACCGATGAAGGCGGTTTTGACTGGCATGACCCGTGATGGGACCTTTTTGATTGAAGAAGGCGAGATCAAAAGACCGATCAAGAATATGAGGTTTACGGAATCGCTCCTCAGAGCGCTCTCCCGCGTCAGCGCCATTTCAAAAGAGAGAAGAATCTGCTCGGAAGGAACAGTCTATTCGAGGCGGTTCATCACCGGAGTGGTCGCTCCCGCCATCAAGGTGGATGGGTTTAATTTTTCGGGAGTATCCACCTTATAAGTGACTAAAGTGACTAAAGTGAACTAAAGTGAGGTGAAGTCGAAACTCATGGACAATAAAGAATTTTCAAAACTACTTGAAAAGAGAACTCGCGCCTTTGCGGTAAGGATTATTCGATTATCAACTTCTTTACCCAACACACCTGAGGGTAGAGAGATAAGAAAACAAATTACTAAATCAGGGTCTTCTGTCGGAGCGAATTATCGTGAGGCCAACAGGGCAAGGAGCAGGGCAGATTTTAAAAATAAGATTAGAATCTGTGAGAGTGAATCAAGTGAAACCCAGTATTGGTTGGAAGTTATTGGAGATATCGGATGGTTGTCCTGGGAAAGATTAAAACCCGAATATGACGAATGTAGCGAATTGTTAGCAATTTTTACCTCTATTGGCAAAAAATAACTTTAGTCACTTTAGTTCACTTTTAACTTTAGCTCACTTTCAGGCGTTTATAAAAAGGTAGGCGATGAAGGGATTAATTGAAAATATCCTTGACTTGGCAAAACTGAAAAAGGTGGACTACGCGGATATCCGGATCGTCCATCGACGGACCGAAGAGATCGGGGTGAAGAATGGAAATGTCGAGGCTTTCACCGACGATGAGGATTTCGGATTCGGGATCAGGGTGCTCTTCCGTGGAGCCTGGGGATTTGCCTCCAGTTCTAAAATAACGAAAACGGAGATGGAGACTGTTTTTGCAAGGGCATTGAAGATTGCCAATGCAAGTTTGAAAGTTGGAGGAAGCAGGGTCGTTTACCCCCTTGTTTCTCAAAGAGCGGATCGGTATAAAACGCCGATCTCTATTGATCCCTTTGAGGTTCCTTCTGAAAAAAAGCTGAATCTTCTCCTGATCTCTGATGAGATCATCCGGAGAAATAAGGGGGTCAATATCTCAGAAACCTTTATGGGATCGTATAAAACGGAGAAGACCTTTGCCTCCACAGAAGGTTCCTATATTGAGCAGGAGATTGTGGAGTGCGGGGCGGGCATTTCAGCCACTTCGATTGACAGGGGAGAGATCCAGGTCCGTTCCTATCCCAACTCCTTCAGGGGAAATTTTGCGACCAAGGGGTATGAATGGATTGAGGCGTTAGCGCTTAAGGATCATGCAGAGAGGATTGCAGAGGAGGCTGTACAACTTCTTTACGCAAAATCCTGCCCATCAAAAGTTACCACCCTGATAGTCGACAATTCCCAGTTGGCCCTTCAGATTCATGAGTCCATCGGCCATCCCATTGAGCTCGACCGCGTGCTCGGAACAGAGGCGAGTTATGCGGGGACCAGTTTTGTAAGACCGGAGATGGTGGGCTCTTTTAAGTATGGTGCGGAGATCGTCAATGTTGTGGCCGATGCAACCTATCCAGGAGGATTGGGGACTTTCGGATACGATGACGAAGGAATCCAGGCCCAGAGGGTTCCCATCATCTCTCAGGGGATTCTGGTCAACCTCCTGACCTCAAGAGAGACAGCACATGTTCTCGGCAATGAGAGCAATGGAACGATGAGGGCGGACGGCTGGAATCGAATTCCCCTTATCCGGATGACCAACATCAACCTGGAACCCGGGGAATGGACCTTGGAAAATATGATCTCCGATACGGAAGAGGGGGTTTTCTTAAGTACGAATCGGAGCTGGTCCATCGATGATAAGAGGATCAATTTTCAGTTCGGGACGGAGATAGGCTGGGAAATTATGAACGGAAAAATCGGAGAGATGATCAAAAACCCAACCTATACGGGGATAACACCGCAGTTCTGGAACTCCTGCGACGCCATTGCCAATCGGGATCACTGGCAAATGTGGGGAACCCCGAACTGTGGAAAGGGAGAACCCGGGCAGGTGGCTCATGTGGGACATGGCGCTTCGCCGGCGCGATTCAGAAATGTTCAGGTAGGAGTGATGAAAGGAAGTGACTAAAGTGAGCTAAAGTTGAAAGTGACTAAAGTTTTCAAGAAATTGAAGATTTTAACTTTAGGCATTTTAGGCACTTTAAACTTTAGTCACTCTTTTTTTTGGTGACGTCTTTGGCGTAGCCTTCCCTAAAACCCTCCACCACTTCCTTGGACACTTTCTTTGTGGCCTCGAAGATCTTTTTCAAGCCTTCCTTAAAGAGTTCCTTTGCTTCCTCGAGTTCTTCTTCTTTCTCTTCTTTCATTGTTTCAACCGCATAGCGCAAAGCGCATAGGGCATAGCGGATTCAATTCTATCACTTTCAACTTTAAAATCTTGTTTTTTATTCCGCAATCCGCAATCCGCATTCCAAAATATTTATTTTCCCATCTTCTTCATTCTCTCAATCTGTGCTCTTACCCGCTGGGCCTTTTCACTCTTTGAGTCAACCTTGAGATATTCCTCCCAGGCTTTGATGGCCCCCTGTATATCGTTTTTATCATGGAGAAGCACAATGCCGATATTATATCGGCTATTGACGTGTCTGGGGTCGGATTGGGCGACTTTCCTAAACTCTTCAATGGCGCGGTCAAAGTCTCCCAGGGCCCTATACATAATCCCCATATCGGTCCTGACATTGGCATTTTCCGGCTTGATGGCGAGATACTGAGTGTATGCCTCAATGGACTCCTTAGGCTGTCCGGTATCAAAGTATAGATTGCCGAGCTCCTCAAGAGCCGACAGATTTTTGGGGTCCTTTTTGACGATGTCCTTCAGGGTGTTGATCCTGAGGTTCATCGCTGTGAGGTCCGGTTCTTCCTGTGCCATTTGAGACACTTGAGGAGGGGGTCCTCCTGCCCTCGTTTCTATTCCTTTGGTCCCCCTCAGAATTCCCACGATCGCCCCTGTGATAAACCCTATAAGAAAGGCAATTAAAATTGCCAGAATTGCTGTCTCTTTTTTCATTCTGCCTCCTTTTTAAAAATAATCATAACACGGAATGAAAGAAACGAAAAGTCGCATATTTCTTTTGATTTTTGGGGGACCAAATGGTAATAATAGTTTATAGATCTCCATCGAAAAAGGAGGAATGATCATGAAATGCTATATCTGTGCCAAACAGGGAGTGGATTCGGAGGCAGTGGCCATCTGCATTGTCTGCGGCATGGGGCTCTGTTTAGGCCATGCGATCAAAGAAGCCTTGGCCGTAAAAGATATTATTGACTGGGGATTCGGGAAAGAAGAATTTTCTTACCCCCATACGATCCCGCGTTTTATCTGTGCCGAATGTAAACTGGCCATTGAGCAGAGAAAAAGGGTAGAAAGAAAATAAATATACATAATGAGATCAGTCTTAACCTGTTTGTCATTCCGGGCTTGACTAAGCCTGCCCCGTACTTGATACGGGGGAATCCAGTGTTTCCCTGGATTCCCGCTTTCGCGGGAATGACGGGTTCTATTGCGATTAATGACGTTTGTGTATAGTTCGGAGTAAAAAAAGATTGTTTTTTGTGCTGAGATTGCCGATAATCTTTCTATGAAAAAGATTCTGGTGGTAGAGGATGAAGAGGGTCTGAGGCTTCTCTATCAGGAGGAGCTCGAGGCGGAAGGTTATGAGATCATCACCGCCCGGAATGGGAAAGAGGCCATCCAGAAGTTGGAAGAGGGGAAGCCCGATCTGATCATCCTCGACATCGTCATGCCTGTGATGGATGGAATGGAGGCTCTGGGGCGGATTGTCGGAAAGGACAGGAAGATTCCCATCATTCTCAATAGTTCTTACTCCGGATATCGAGAGGACTTCATGAGCTGGGTGGCGGACGCCTATGTGACGAAGTCAAGCGATCTCGAAGAGCTGAAAGCAAAGGTGAAAGAGCTGCTGGAGAAAGGCAAAGCCAGATGAAGAAGGTCGTCACCATGCTCCTCGCAGGGGGGCGAGGCGAGAGACTCTATCCCCTTACACGGGATCGAGCCAAACCGGCTGTTCCTTTTGGTGCCATCTACCGGATCATCGATTTCACCCTTTCCAATTGTATCAACTCAGAGATCAGGCACATCTATATCCTCACCCAATATAAATCGACCTCTTTGCATCGCCACATTCAATTGGGCTGGAACATCCTTTCCACTGCCCTGGGGGAATTCATAGAGGTCATCCCGGCCCAACAGAGGATTGATGAGCATTGGTATCAGGGGACGGCTGATGCTATCTTTCAGAATATCTATACCTTACAGCACGAGAAACCCGACCTCGTCCTCATCCTATCCGGCGACCACATCTATAAGATGGACTACCGGAAGATGATCGCCTATCACGTGGAGAAGGGGGCGGATTTAACCGTGCCCTCCATCCGGATGGATCGCAGTTTGTCAAAAGAGTTTGGCGTCATGGAAGTGGACCGGGAGGGGCGGATCAAGGGATTTCAGGAGAAACCCGAAGAACCCAGGACGATTCCCGGAGACCCGGAAGGTATCCTGGCATCGATGGGGATCTATATCTTCAATACGAAGATCCTGGTAAGACGATTGGTCGAAAATGCCCGGTCCGATTCAAGCCATGATTTTGGCAAAGATATCATTCCTGCGATGATTAAAAAGGATCGCGTCTTTAATTTCGATTTCAGACAGGGCGATTGCGGAGGGATGGGATACTGGAAGGATGTGGGAACGATCGATGCCTATTACGAAGCCAACATGGACCTTGTCGCTGTGATTCCTCAGCTCAACCTCTACGATCCGGAATGGCCCATTCTCGCCCATCAACAGCCCTATCCGCCGGCCAAGACCGTCCTGCTGGAAGAGGGGAGGATTGGCATGGCTCTCAACTCCATCCTCTCCCATGGCTCCATCATCAGCGGAGGCAGCGTGAGGCGATCGATCCTTTCGCCGAAGGTGATGGTCCACAGTTACGCCGAGGTGGAAGATTCCATTCTTCTATCAGGGGTGGACGTGGGAAGGCATGCAAAAATCAGGAGGGCGATTATTGACAAGGACGTTCAGATTCCCGAGAGGACGGAGATCGGTTATGATTTAAATGAGGATGCAAAGCGGTTCACAGTGACCGCCTCAGGGATCGTTGTGGTTCCAAAGTGGATCAAACTGTAAATTCAGGTACGAGTTACAAGTTGCAAGTTACAAGTTGATATCCAGGATATCACTGATGTTGATCTCCAGCATTTTCACCGAGGCGAGGATACGACTGGCATTTCGGTCGACCGCCTGAACCCCGCCTGAAAGCTCTATTAATTCCTTGGCTGCCTTCTTAATTTTCTTGATTCGAACATCCATCTTTTTCAATTTCATTCGGTTCAATGAAAACCTCCTTTTATTAAAATCGCATCTGAAAACCCCTTCCTGTGGACGGGGATGAAAGATGCGTCTGCTGAAAGCAGAAAAAAGCCAACCAGATGCTGAATCAAGTTCAGCATGACAAGAGGGTTTGGTTCTGGTCTTTTTGTCATCCCGAACTTGTTTCGGGATCTCGGTTTTGGATTTAGAATTTAGGTTTTAAAGCCCCGCCCTGTGGGCGGGGTTCTTTACTAGCTTATTTTTCTCAAATCCTTAAACCGCTTGGCCTTCACTTCATAGCGGGGGAGAGAGTTAAAAGGATGGACCTCGATGTTGTAACCGAGGTTTGTTTTTAGTCGGAGCTGATCTCTTAATTGGTTGAGGATTGCTTCGCGATTTCCTTCTGCATCGGGCAACATTTCGATCTTTAATGTGATGTCGTCGAGATCGCCCTTCTTGATGACCACTGCCTCAAATTCATTGCTCAACCCCTTGATGGAACGAACGACCTCTTCGATGGCAGAAGGGGCAATAAGAACGCCTTTGATCTTGGTGATGTCATCCGACCTTCCGACAACACCGCCCTTTATGATCCGGAACGTTCTTCCGCAGGGGCAGGGATCTTTTGACCATTCTGCCACATCCTTGGAATCGAACCGGATGCAAGGCTGAGCCATCCGGTCCAGCGCGGTGATGACGATCTTTCCCCTTCGGCCAGGTTCTTCGATGATCTCACCTGTTTCAATATCCTCCAGTTGAGTGAGGAAGAGGGCCTCATTGATATGAAGACCGCCGGGCTGGGCAGTACATTCAAAACCCCATGCGCCGATTTCGGTAGCCCCCACATGGTCATAGACCTTTGCTCCCCACGCTTCCTCCATTCTCTGTTTGGTGGAAGGGATGCTTGCGCCGGGCTCGCCCGCACAAGTGATCTTCCGGATGGAGAGATCTTTTGCCGGATCGATCCCCAATTTCTTTCTTGCTGTATCGGCCATTCCAAGCACATAGGTGGGAGTGGCCATCATTGCCGTGGCCTTAAGCTCCTGGATCTTTAAAAGACGGGCCTCGGTATCGAGCACTCCTCCCGGGACGACTTCACAGCCGATCTTCTCCGCCGCATAGTGACCTGCCCAGAAGGCGACAAAGATGTTATAACCAAAGGGCAAAAAAACCCGATCCGTATTTCGATATCCCTGGGCATAAAGAAGGTAAGCCCAACATTCTGCCCACCATTCCCAGTCCTGCCAGGTATCGGGCTGATAGACAGGGGTTCCGGTTGTCCCGCTGGTCTGACGGAATTCGGTGACCTCTTCAAGTGGGACGCAGAGGGCATCCCCGTAAGGGAAAGGGTCTTTCCTCTGAATATCCCGCATCATCGACTTCTCCACCTTCGGAACCTTAGCCACATCTTCATAGGATTTTATATCCCCTGGCTCAAGGCCAGCCTCCTGATAGAGTTTTCGGTGAAACTTCGACCGGTCATAGGCCCACTGTACAATATTCTTAAATTTCTTTAGTTGGAGTTCTCTCATCTTCTCCATCGGAAGTGTTTCCACAATGGGATTCCAGTAATGTTCAGCCCCCCTTTTGTTCTTCTTCATTTTTCAACTCCTTTGATTGGTCAAAAATGGTTTACGGCTGGCAGAATTTTAAGAAGGTACTGGTTCTTTGTCAACTCCAATTTCAGTGAGCTTTGAAAAACTATTTTTTGCTCTCTGATTTCAGAGATTTCAGGGCTTTCCCAGAAATCTCTTTCAGTTAGCGAATCCTTCAAGAAATGCCTTCACGTTTCCTCCCAGGACCGAATGATTGTAGCCTCCCTCAAGGACTCCAAAGCGTCTTCCCTGGCAGTTTTCAAGGGAGAAATCTTTAGTCCACTTCCCAATGGTATGATAATCTTCGGTCTTTAAGAGTCCTCCCCAGTCTTCTTCGTGGCGATCAAATCCGGCTGAGATGGCAATGATGTCATAATCTTTATCGCTTCCGAGGGTCTGCTGAATCGAATTGAGAAAGGTCTGCCGATTCGCTCCTTCGGGATGGAAATAGGTGACCGACTTGTCTCCACTGAATGTGTTGGCTGTTCCGTCTCCGTAATGGAGATCGAAATCGAGAATGAGTGCCCGGTTGATCTTCTCCTCGTGGAGGAGTTTTTTGATGGCGATGGCTATATTATTAAAATAACAGAAGCCCCAGCAGGAATGTGGACTGGCATGATGCCCCGGAGGCCTGATGAGACCGAAGGCGGGTTGTCCATCAAAAGCCATTTCTGCTGCCAGAATCGCTCCACCTGCGGCGAGGATACCCACTTCATAAACATGAGGATCTCTTTTGACGGATTGGATGTGCTGTCTTCCGTGAACCCTCTCCAGATCCCTTTCTGCAGCAGGTTCCGGCTCGACGAACTCAAATTCCTTCTCCAGAGCCTTCACGATGGCCTCCATTCTCCCCTTCGCCGCCGCCGGATCAGAAGAATAGATTTCATAGAATCGTGGGTGGAAAATGATCTTCATGTTTTTCTCTCTCCTATAAAGAATGGTAATCCTATTTTACCACACTTCGTATCATTGGTATATATTGAGTTGACTCTGATAGAATAAAATTGACAATTCAAAATACAGATATACAATATATACAAGCGGTTATAGGTCCCGGAGATAAGAAGATGGCAACACAAATAATAATATGAATAACCCCCCAAGTTAAAGACAGGTTCAGTAAACTTGCGAGGATGGAAGGCAAGACTTCAAGCCAGATGGTGAGAGAGCTGATAGAAGACTACATTAATGAGCGGAATATTGGCATTTATATTGACGACCTCTGGAGAAGAATCAGGGGGCAATTAAGATCCAAAGGGATAGGGCAAAGAGGTATCGATAGGACGATCAAAGAAGCAACAAAAAGCCCAGGATATCCTAAGCCTGACCGAAGATGAACCCCCCCCGAAAATTTGATAAAAACTTGGATGCATTTCCCATATTTAAGGAGGGGAGACAATGGGACGGAAAACGGTGGAGTTGATGTGCAAATTCGTAATCTTTTTGTTATCATTGGATTATTTATATAGCGAGGAGGTGTAAAATGCCAAAAATTGTAGCTCAGATTCCGAATGACCTTTACGAAAACATTAATGAGGAGATAAAGCTTGGAATATTTTCTGATACGTCTGAGGCTGTTGTTTCAGCGCTTAAAAAAACCTATTCCCGTAAAAGCAGATCATTCCTAAGATGGCTGATGAAGAAAGAGGGTATATCAGAAGCCGACTTATTGGAAGAGCTTGGGAAAATACGCAAATGAAATACAAGGTCTTTGTTGATACAAACATCCTACTCTCAGGCATCTTTTTTGAGGGGAATGAATCCAGTATTTTGGATATGGTCGAGCTGGACCTTATAACATGTGAAGATGCAGTTATTGAATTACAAAGGGTAGTGAGGAAGAAACTCAAATATCTAAAAGAAAGGACTTTTGAAATTGCCCTTGCGGAAACCGAAAAAGCACTGACCGATATTGCCATTATCCCACGAACAAAATACAGCAATAAAATAAAAGAGGCTGAATTTTTGATAAAACACAAAAAAGATATTCCAATTCTCGCGGCGGTTCTTTTTGTAAAACCCGATTATTTTTTAACCGGTGATGCTCATTTCTTTAATGACCATATTAAAAGCATTGCGAATGTTGTGACCGCCAAGGATTTTCTTGCAAAAATAAAATGATCATGCCTGAACTCGGCATCAATGTTTCACGATCCATCCGGAGCAAACGCCGTGAGAAATTCCAATCGTTTCGACTCGAAACCGAGCGAGGCATTAAACCCTGTCGGAATCAATCTGCAATGTGCCCTCAACCCCCACTGCAGCCGCCGGCCCAGGCTCCGCCCCAGAGGGGCTTCTGCCCCGGAGGGAGGGCCTCTGGCCCGGAGGGAGCAGCGGGGCATTATTTCTAACGGGATAAACACCTTTGATAATCGCAATCCCCCTCCCCTTCATCCCCTCCCGCCAGGGGAGATTTTTTTTGACTTTTTTTGAATGTTGGAGATAAAGCCTCAGACCTCAATGTATAAGCATCTACGCCTAAAGGAAGGTTTAAAAAGTTTTCTATGGGAACGATCATCAACGCCATTGCCATCCTTGTCGGAGGGGGATTGGGGCTATTATTTCGAAAGGGGTTTCCGGAGAGGATCGCCCAGACGACCCTTCAGGTTTTGGGACTCTTTACGCTGGTCGTCGGGGTGAGCATGGCCATCCAGGGGCGGGAGTTCATTATGATTCTGATCAGCCTGGTGGCAGGAGCCGTTCTGGGAGAATGGGCAAATATTGAAGGCCGCCTTGAAAGGTTTGGAGGCTGGTTGGAAAAACGGTTCCATGTCACAGAGGGTAGCCCTGCCAAAGGGTTTATCTATGCGAGTCTGCTCTTCTGCGTGGGATCGATGGCGATCGTTGGCAGTATTACCGATGGCCTGAAAGGCGATCGTTCGATCCTGGTGACCAAGGCCGTGATGGACGGCATTATCTCCATTCCCTTTGCGGCGAGCATGGGATTTGGCGTTCTGGGTTCTGCTCTCCCTGTCCTATTTTATCAGGGTGGGATCACGCTTCTTGCCTCGAAACTTCAATCGTTTTTCACTCCGGAAATGATCCGGGAACTCACCTCTGTCGGTGGAGTGATTGTGATGGGGATTGGAATCAATATTCTTGGTTTGCAAAAGATCAGGGTAGGTAATTTAATCCCCGCCCTCCTCCTGATCATTCTGCTTTTCTACATGAAAGCCCTTTTCGGTTAGGCTTATTATTTTGCCAGCCCGATAAACACAAGTCCAAGGGTGAGAATGACGACACCCGTCAGCCGAGTTTTCCAGTCCTTTTCTTTTAGAAAAACCACTCCCATGATTGCCCCGAAAATAGCTCCTACCTGGCGAAAGGCAACTACATAGCTCACCTTGCTCATCGTCATCGCCATCAGCACGAAGAGGTAGGCTGCATTCTGAAGAACTGCGATGATGAGGATTTCCTTTTTTGATTCATCCCAGACCTTCCAGAGAGAAACTTTTTTCCATAGAACCATATAAAAACTCGTGAAGATTGCCATTGAAAGGTTGATCAACCAGAGGTAAAAAACGGGATGAATGATCTGAACCCCCGCTTTATCAATGACGGAATAAATCGAACTGGCAATGGCTGCAGAGAAGGCCAGAAGATATGGCCGGGAGATAAGATGATGAGATGGCGGAAGTAAATCTTTTAAGTGGAAGCCTTTCAAAGAAAGGATATAACTGCCGGCCATCACGAGGCCAATCCCCAGCATCCCTCCGGGAAAGAGGATCTCTCCGAGAAAGACGATGGCCCAGATTTGGGTGAAAAGCGGGGCGGAACGGGAGATGGGATAGACCAGGGAGAGTTCTCCAACCCGATAAGCCTCTATCAGGCAGACGAAATAGATCGTTTCGAAAAAGCCTGACAGGATGACGATCCACCAGAGTTTCAGCGGAGGGTTGAGGAATAGGGAGGGAAAGACACCGAATCCAATGAAGAAAGGGATATAAAAAAGGACTCCCCAGAAGAAAACCCAGAAGAAGAATTCCAAAGGGAAGTTCCCCCTCTTGGTGAAAAAATTCCACGAGGAATGGATGAGGGCTGAAATCAGGACAAGAAGGATGCTGAGAGGAGTCAAGGTTTTTCCAAGAGAGCTCTGCAAAACTATCTTTTGCTCTC
>Ga0194113_10002002_pt1 | contig 27894 bp, 23 predicted proteins | sample TA2MahC200mmetaG_FD_146193 | JGI IMG/M metagenome (GOLD analysis project Ga0194113, IMG submission 146193) | Freshwater microbial communities from Lake Tanganyika, Tanzania - TA2015017 Mahale Deep Cast 200m | ecosystem: Environmental > Aquatic > Freshwater > Lake | place: Tanzania: Lake... | reverse complement strand
CCGTTTAACCCGGTTACTAATATTAATTTCTCCCTGCCGGTGAATACGTTTGTCACTTTGAAGATTTATGATATTACGGGAAGAGAGGTAAAAGAACTTGTAAACGGACAATTGAATGCAGGCGTTCATAATTATACTTTTGATGCCTCTGGGCTGAGCTCGGGCGTGTATCTGTATAAAATTATCGCCGGTGATTTTGTATCGGTGAAAAAAATGACGTTGATTAAGTAATCGTTCGAAATTTTTTTATGCTAATCGGGGATGTTAATGTTAAGAACATCCCCTTTTTATTTAACATAAAGTCCTGAAGGCAGGCATAAGCCAATGATAAATTATAAATTATAAATTATAAATTATAAATGATAAATTATAAATTATATAAGTCTTAACTAAAGTACTAACTAAAGTCAAGAAGTCAGGCAAGAAAGAATGCGGGATATTAAATCAAGTCTGAAAGTTTTAGATGTTGATAGTAACAGGAAAAATATTTATTATTAAGAAAAATTAAGATTATGGAAACAAAATTTGCATCTGCGAAAAGATCATCACCGGAAAAAGTAAGAGAAGATTATCAACTTTTTAAAGACCTGAATAATGTAAGAGAGATATTCAATTCACTTCCTTATTTAATGACAATATTGAATGAGGACAGGCAAATTGTTTATATTAACGAAAAGTTTTTAAAGAGTTTAAAAGTCGATTCGATTTATACTATACTCGGACTCCGAACCGGTGAATCGGTAAATTGTATTCATTCAAAAGAGGAACCGGGCGGATGCGGAACAAGCGAGAGCTGCAGATATTGCGGTGCGATTAATACAATTCTCGAGAGTCAGGAAACCCGAAAAATAGTACAGAGCGAATGCAGAATTTTATCAAAAGCAAACGGCAACAATATTGCACTGGATTTTCTTGTGTCCGCTTCTCCTTTTTTTGCATCGGGAAGGCACTACACTCTGCTTACACTTCATGATATAAGCGGAGAAAAATGGAAAAAAGCTCTTGAAAGAATCTTTTTTCACGATATTATGAATACTGCCGGAAATATAAAGGGGATTCTTGATATAATAGATAAAATTGATAATGAAAACGAGTTTGAGGAATTTATTGAAATGGCACGGAAATCAAGCAGAATGCTTGTTGAGGAAATACAAGCCCAGCGGGATTTACTTGCTGCCGAAGCAGGAGAACTATATACCAAGAGAAAACCCGTGCTTACAGGTGAGATTATGAAAGACGTTACTCAGTCTATAATGCTGCACAGTGTAGCAAAAAATAAAACAGTTGTGATTGATAAAGACTCGGCAAATTTAACTTTTTCGACTGACGGAGTTTTATTGAAGAGAATTTTGACAAATATGCTGAAAAATGCCCTGGAAGCGGAACAAAAGGATTGTATTATTTTATTTACATGCAGATTTGAAAATAACAGCGTTACATTCGGAGTGCATAATAATAGTTTTATTCCGCGGGATGTCGAATTGCAAATTTTTAAAAGGAACTATTCGAGCAAAGGTATAGGAAGAGGGCTCGGAACATACAGCATGAAACTGTTAGCCGAAAGATTTTTAGGGGGTAAAGTATGGTTCGAAACTGACAAGGAAAAAGGCACAACGTTCTTCGTGAAAATACCGATTTCGGATGATAAATGATGTTGATTTATCCCGTTAGTCTATCTTTGTAAAGCTCTGTATTATTTTCTTCAGAGGTTCTTTGTACTTTTTGAAAACAGTCAGCGGTACTTCAAGATTTGCATAAAGGATTTTATCTTTTGGGGTAAGAATGTAAAGGTGTTTTATGATAAGCTCGTCCTTTGTTATGCAATCGATTTGCTTTGCAGGAATTCTATTAATTTCAAACTCGGTTATTACAACAGAATCGCCCGGATAGATACTTTTTAACCGTTCGAAGGATTCCTGTACAATGTGCTCCAGGTCAACTTCTTCCGTAAGTTCGATGTTCAGCGTTAAATCTTCGGGTTGGGGCATTAAAAGCAGCAGAACATGTTCTCTTTGCACTTTCCAGTCAGAGGGATAGGATAATGTTAATCCCGCTTCTTCAAATGAGTAGTTTTTGTATTGTGCCTGTACACAAAGCGGAATTGAAAGAAACAGAATAAAACAAAATGTTAAAATGACTTTTGTTCTCATAAGTTTTTGTTTTAGTTTAATATATATTCAATTATAATTATACTTTATGTAAAAATCAATACAATCCGAAACCAAAAAATATCAGTCTTTAAAAGGGCAACTACCCTGATTTTAGTTTTGCAGAATGTAGGAACAAAACCTCTAAACCCCGCAGGGGCGATATTTTTGAAGTGTCTTTATAGAGTTTAGCCCCGCAGGGGTGATTTCTTTGTCGTGTCTTTATAGAGTTTAGCCCCGCAGGGGCGATATTTTTGTAGTATCTTTATAGAGTTTAGCCCCGCAGGGGCGATATTTTTGTAGTGTCTTTAATTGATTTAAAGACAACGCGAAATGAATTTCATAAACGGATTCATTAGTCCGATGTGAAATGTAATAAGTTCTGTCAGATCAGGTTTAAGAGCAACTTCCGGCTTGTATGTCTTATAAACGTAATATTGTTTCATCTTCAATGATTCAGTAAGTAATTCTTCGGAACAGCTTTTTTCTAATATTTCATAACCTTTCGGAAATCTTTTAAGCTTTTCCCCTTCTATATTTTTGTATTCTTTGACAAATCTTTTATCTGTTATTATTGATTTATATTCATCGAAATTACGGAGAATTTCATTTCTTATTTTTTTTAATATTGCAGGATTCTTATCATATTGCCCGCCGGCTATGAGAAATTCATCGGGTGAAAGATGAAAATAAAACTGCGGCAGTTCGGACTTTTTAATTGTGTTGTAACAGAAAGAAGCGGAGGTTTGTGTTTTGTAAGGGGTTTTATCTTTCGTAAATCTGATGTCGCGGTTTATTCTGAATATTGATTTGTAACCGACAATAATATTATCGTCGATTTTTTTCAGTTCGATATAGAGAGTGTCTATTAAAGCTCTCATAGGAATTTTTACGAACGTTTCGTACATATCCCTGTTATTATCAAACCATTTTTTATTGTTGTATTTTCTGTTTTTCAGTTTGCGGAGGAAATCAATTGTTTCTTTTGAAAATCCGAGAAATGGTTCTCTTATAAAATTTTCGGTTTTTGAATTTAATCCTGACTTTATTTGTGATAAATAAATCATATTTCGAAAAAAGATATTAAAAGTATCGGTAATTATTATTTTTTCGTTCTGGCAACGAAGCCCTTTTTTCCCGCAAGCCAGATGTAAGTTTCACTCAGACATATCCTGTGAATATCAGGAAAATCGTTCATACATTTTTCCCAGTTAAGCCCGTTGTCTCTGCTGACGAAGAGTGTAGTACCGTCATTTTTATTGTTATCTCCACAGGTAAGCCATCTGTTATTACCGATATATTTTATATTACGCAGGCGATTCTTTGTAATTTCTTTTACAAACCAGTTATTTCCGCCGTCTTTTGTAATAAGTGCCTTTCCCTGAAAACTTACCGCTATGCCGTTGTTATTATCCGAAAATTCAATATCACGTATTTGTCCTGTTTGTTCTGCATCGTCTTTGAAGAGATAGTCATAATTGTTACCATTATCGGTAATATTAATAATTATTCCATCCCCCGTTCCGATAAGGCCGCTGTTAAATTTTTCAATATTTAAGAGCATATCGGGTATAATATTGACAAAATTAAAATTCATTCCGCCGTTGGATGTAACTAAAAATTTTGGTGTTATTTCTTTATTGAAAAGAATTCCGCCGGACAGATAACCGACAGCATCACTTTCAAAATACATTCCGTAAAGCAGCAGGTTTCCCGCATCGATATAGAGTGAATAATCCGTCCAGTTATTTCCTCCGTCGGTTGTTTTATATAGAATTCCCCACTCTCCGCAAAACCAACCGGTATTAGAGTTAACAAACTGAATTTGCTCAAGATATACGGAATCAAGTTTTTTTACCAAAGCCCATTTATTACCGGAATCGGTTGTTTTGTATATTTTTCCTGTTCCGTAAGAGTAAACGAAACCTGTGTTATCGTTTATAAACTCTATATCATGAAGGTCATCTGTAATGTTTGTACTAAGAACTTCCCATTCTATGCGGGAGTTAAGGTCATTCATTTGCGAAGAGCAACCGGAAAACAGAATTAAAATAAATGCTATAACCAAAAAGTATTTCATTCTTTTTCTAATTAATTTTCATAAACAAGAACAGTAATGTAATCAACAACTTCATCTGACGGCATAATATCTCCGGAATTTCCCGCCCTGATAATTTCTGCTGTCGGATTATCTGACACAAGTTTTGCATATTCGAGAAGAGTCATAATAGCGCCGAATCCGCAGACAGACAAGTTTTTCTTAGAAACAACCTCATCAATTTTTTTTGAGTTAAGGATTTTAATTTGTTCAATTACGAGACCGTCAAGCATTTTTCCCACTTCGGGCGGTACGTAGTGGGAGAAATCGGAAGAGGCAAGTATAAGTATTTTTCTGTTCATTTTTTTATTTTCTTCATAAACAGATTTTGCTATTCTTTTTGCATTATCATAGCATTGACGGGTTATTGTAATCGGGACGATTTTAAAATCATAATCAAGGAAGTATTGAAGCAACGGAAGCATAACCTCGCCGCTATGCTCGTATTTATGTGCTTCGGATGATTCTTTAAAGGGAAGGCATGTCATGAATTGCTTATCCAGTTCTGTTTTTCCGAGCGGTGTTTCCCAAAAGTCATTTTCATCCAATGCAATTTCCGCACCCAGACCGATGTGGTTGGGATTTATAATAAAAATAGTATCATATTTTATATTTGATGACTTGATAATTTCAAAAAAATGTACTGCTTCATATGCAGAAAACATATATCCGGCATGCGGAACAACACCGCCGATTATTTTTTTCTTTGACAGAGACAGGTTAATATTATCTTTCTCTTTACTGAGAATCGATTCAATCATTTCCGTTAACTCCCCCTTTTTTCCGGGATAAAATCTACCTGCGACAGCCGGTTTTCTTATTTTCATAACTTTGATTTTTATGTTTATAAAAATATGTTTATTAAGTGTTTAACTCAGATTAAAATCAGGCATAATTTTATTTCCGCAGAATTTACATTTTCCGCTGTTTTCAAGACCTATTATTTCTGTTTGGTAACCCTGTCGACTAATCAATATTTTTCTGCATTTATCACAGTAAGTATTGCTGCCGGAATCGGACATTACGTTTCCAAGATATACATAATTGAGATGCCCGGAGGCAATATCAAATAATTTTGTAAGAGTTTTTAGTGATGTTCCCGGTATTGTGCATTTGTAATGCGGGAAATAACGCGAAAGATGAAGAACGGTGTTTTCTCCCAGTTCATTTTTAATCCACTTACACATTTCTTCAAATGCTGTTTCATCGTCATTTAAACCTGTTACAATGAGATTTGTAATTTCAATATGTTTATTATTTTTAGAAATTAGTTTTAAAGTATCTTTAACAGGTTTTAATTCAGAATGAGTAATCTTTTTATAGAATTCTTCCGTGAAAGCTTTTAAATCGATACTAAAGGCATCTATATAATTAATGAGTATGTTCAGCGGCTCTTCGTTTATATAACCGTTTGTAACAATTACGTTTTTTAATTTGCTCTCATTGATTTTTACCGCAATGTCAAGCATATATTCAAACCAAACAGTCGGCTCATTATAAGTGTATGCAACCCCTATGTTATTCTTTTTGGAAAGAACATAGTTCGTAATTTCATCAATTGAATAATTTTTTAGATAAGGAAAATTATAAACACCGTTTTGAGATATTTCCCAGTTCTGACAGAACTCGCATTCAAGATTACAACCAACGCTGCCAACGGACAGAATTACACTACCTGGAAAAAAGTGATAAAGAGGTTTTTTTTCTATCGGATCTAAATTTATAGAAGATACCTTACCATAATTTTCCGTAATTAATAAGCCGTCTGAATTATATCTTACATCACAAATTCCTCTTTTTCCGGAGGCGATTTTGCATTGATGCGGACACAAATTACAAACGATTATTTTATCATCAAATAAAGTATAAAATTTTGCTTCCATTAAATATTAAATTATTATATTGTTTTAACAGTTATTTATATGCGTCTATCCTCTCATATATATAAGTATTGCTGTTATATCAGAAGGATTAACACCGGCTATTCGTGAAGCCTGACCAATTGATTTTGGTTTAATTTTTATCAGTTTATCGAGAGCTTCGGTCGATAATGATTTTATTTTTTCATATTTAAAATTATCGGGTATAATTATATTTTCGTTTTTTGAAAAGGCATCAATTTGTTCATTTTGTCTGATTATGTATCCTTCATACTTAGTTTCAATTTCTATTTGGTTCATTGCCTCAGGAAAATCTAAAAGTTTCTTAGTGAGCAAATTATCGGCAAGTCCGTTTAAGCGCAGCAGGTCTTTAAGTTTAACATTATTTCGCTTTACAATATTCGAAATGAATTCGTTTTGTGTAATCGGGCTGGATGATAATTTAATAAGATAATCATTTATTACACCCGGATTGATTGTATTTGACCTAATAAATTTGAGTCCTTCAGAAATTAAATTTTTCTTTTCAATCAGGTTGTCATAGTATTTTTTCTCAACCAGTCCGAGTGAGTATCCAATTTCAATAAGTCTCATATCTGCATTATCCTGTCTTAAAACAAGCCTGTACTCTGCGGAGGAAGTAAACATTCTGTATGGTTCAACAGGGCATTTATTGATAAGGTCATCGATAAGTACACCGATATATGCTTCGTTTCTTTTTAAGATAAGGGGAGGTTTGTTTTTTAGTTTTAGAGCGGCATTAATGCCTGCGATAATCCCCTGCCCTGCTGCTTCTTCATAACCGGAAGTACCGTTTATTTGTCCGGCAAAAAAAAGTCCTGATACAAGTTTTGTTTCGAGCGAAAGAAATATTTGATATGTCGGGAAGAAATCATATTCAACAGCATATCCGTATTTAAGAAACTTTACTCTTTCGAGTCCCGGGACAGTACGGGCAGCTTTTTCCTGAATTTCTGCGGGAAGACTGGTAGAAAATCCGTTCATATAAATTGTATTACGATTTAAAGTCTCCGGTTCGAGAAATATCTGGTGTCTTGATTTATCCTTGAATCTCGAAATTTTATCTTCGATAGAAGGACAGTATCGAGGTCCTACTCCTTTAATTCTTCCGGTAAACAGAGGAGAATCATCAAATCCACTTCTGAGAACCTTATGTGTATTTTCATTTGTGTGTGTCAGGTAACAGTCGACCTGAGGAAGATAAGGGAAGTCCGATTTTGGTGTTTTTAATGAGAAGGGATCAGGGTTTTTATCTCCGGGATGTACTTCTACTTTAGAAAAGTCGATTGTGTTTATATCAAGCCGTGGAGGAGTACCGGTTTTTAGCCTGCCTGATTCAAAACCAATTTTTTCAAGAGATTCCGTTATGCCTTTCGCTGCCCTTTCTCCGATTCTTCCTCCTTCTGTAACTGTTTTTCCTGTATGCATAATTGCATTTAAGAAAGTCCCGGCTGTTAAAATCACACATTTTGAATAATATATTTCATTATTTTCTGTTCTTACACCTTTGACAAAATACTTATATTTATTATTATTGTTGTATTCTTCCACGAGAATTTCAACAATCAGATTTTGAATAAGCTTAATATCCGTAGTATTTTCAATTAAATTTAATGTTTCTTCAGAATGCTTAACTTTATCTGATTGACATCTTGGAGACCAAACGGCAGGACCTTTTGAAATGTTTAACATTTTAAACTGTATTCCTGTTTTGTCAGCCAGAAATCCCATTGAACCCCCTAAAGCATCTATTTCTTTAACTATATGTCCCTTTGCGGTTCCTCCGATTGCAGGGTTACAACTCATTCTGCAGAGTGCATTAATATCCATAGTAAAAAGAGCAACATCAAACCCCATTTTTGAGGAAGCAAAAGCAGCCTCAACACCGGCATGGCCGCCACCTACAATTATTATGTCAAATTTAATTTTTTTCATTTATATATTGTTTCACGTGAAACAAAAATCATTATTTATCTTTATAAAGTATTTAATAGATTTTTAAATTATTTAACGTTTATCATATTGCTGTTTATACAGCAACTTATATGACAATAATTTATTTTTTAAATTATTTTTCAATGCATTCAGCATCTATCCGGAAATCCTCCCTAAAACCTTTTCGAGTAGTTTAAGATCTTTTTTGTTGATTTTTTTGAATAATATTTCATTATTGTTGATATTATTTTCAATTTCCTGACAAATCAGCTTCCCATCTTCTGTAATAAATATTTTTGATTTTCTTTTATCTTCCGGATTTCTTATCCTTGATATTAAATTCTTCGATTCAAGTTTATCCAGTATTCTTGAAACATTTGACATATCTGCCGGCATTTGGGAAATTAACTCTTTTACATTATTATAAGAATGATTGTTTCCGTTTAACAATTTTAAAACAATGAACTGATGAATTGAAATTCCTGATAATTTGCAAATACGGGAATAGGTATTGCTTAATTTATATCCTGTCTTTAAGATTTTAAAGTACAGCTTAATAATTTTACTTCCTGAGGCTTTCATTATAATAAATGTATATACATTAAATGTACTGACATATAAATTACACATATAAAAATATAAGAACAAGGAAATAACAAAAGGAAATTTACAATTATCGATAAATTTTAAAATGCATTGCTTAATTTCGAAACCACGGCGATAAAAAAATTGTCAAATAAATAATAATGCATTATGTTAATAATTGTTTTACATATTAAATCTTTTATTTTTAATCTAATATTATTGTGAGGAATTTACGGAAACATAATGAATAATGAAGCAGTTAAAATAAGTAAGAAACGTAAAGAGAAATTAATGAATTTACAATTTGAATTTAATTTAATAACTTTTATAAATAAAATTATAAAAAAATGAAAAAATTAATATTTATAACGGTATTTTTAATTACGGCATTCATCTTTACAAATGCATTTTCGCAAAAAGTATATGTTACCGAGTGGAAAAGTGAAGCAGACAAGAAAGTATTTGTAACAACCTGGAAAAGCGAAGCCGATATGCTGGTATATATTACCGACTGGAAAAGCGAAGCAAAAGCAGGGAGCGGTATATGGTATTTTACTGACTGGAAAAGCGAGGCAGACTGGAAGATATACTTTACACAGTGGAAGAGTGAAGCGGATTTAAAAATATACTTTACTCACTGGAAATCAGAAGCCGGGTATAAAAAGTAGTTGACAGAATCGGAAACTTATGAAATTGAAAGTTTAGTTTGTTAAGATTATCGATTCACAGCGGCGAATATTATTAGTGATTGATTTATTTAATTTGAACAGATAACAGAACAAACAAACAGAGAATCAATACAAATAACGGATTACCGGGTACGATGAGAAAGAGTTATGAGTATACAATATCAGAAAACTTAATAAACAATATCTATGTAATAAAAATATTTTTATAAAACAAATTGAAAAAAATGAAATTCGATCCGTCAAGAGCAATAGCAGATTACCTTGTGTTCGGGGAGTTCGGCGACGTTAATCCGTCGATAACAGACTCTTCTACATTTACATTTCTTGATTCGATAAAAATGCAGGAACTATTCGAGCATGAAATCGAGGGATGCTTTTTGTATTCACGGCACTGGAATCCCATAAATAAATATTTATCCGGTGCACTCGCAAGATTAGAAGACACCGAATCAGCCCAAGTAACCGCATCAGGTATGGGAGCAATAAACTGCGTAATAATGCAATTGTGCAATGCAGGAGATGAGATAATATCAAGCCATACAATATACGGAGGGACCTATGCATTGTTTAAGAATTTCCTGTCAAAATTCGGTATAAAGGTGAATTTTGTCAACGGTATGACTGTAGAAAACGTCAGAAAAAAGATTACACCGAAAACAAAAGTGATATATTGTGAAACAATAAGTAATCCTTTACTCGAGGTTGCAGATATTCCTGCATTGTCGAAACTTGCAAAGGAAAACAACATAAAGCTTGTAATAGACAATACTTTTAGCCCGATGATAGTAACTCCTCAAAGGCTGGGTGCGGATATTGTAATTCACAGCATGACAAAATTCATTAACGGAACAAGCGACTGTGTAGCAGGATGTATTTGTTCGACTAAAGAATTTATAGATTCCATTAACGATATAAATTCGGGTTCAAGCATGCTTCTCGGAGCCGTGCTTGACAGCTTCAGGTCAGCTTCAATAATGAAGAATCTTCATAGTCTGCATATAAGAATGCAGAAGCACGGGTTGAACGCAATGTATTTCGCAAAGCAATTCGAGAAATTAGGATTAAGAACATATTATCCGGGGCTTGATTCACATCCGCAGCATAATTTACTGACAAGTTTTATGAATGAAGGATTCGGATACGGAGGTATAGTGGCAATAGATGTGGGAGACGAGAAAAAATCACACAAACTAATGGAGATGATGCAAAACGAAAAAGTCGGATACCTTGCCGTCAGCTTAGGTTATTTCAAAACGCTGTTCAGTTCTCCAAGTCACAGTACTTCTTCCGAAATACCAGAAGAGGAACAAATTGAAATGGGTCTTAGTAAAGGACTTGTCAGGTTTTCCTTCGGATTGGACAACGATATAGAAGAAAGCTACAGACGTGTGAAATACTGTCTGGAAAGGCTTTAACAGTAAAACACGGCAGAATTGTTTGAATATAATAATTATTATAAGATAAAAAATGAAGTGAACAGCAAAGCCATATAACAATTATAAATGTTAAATGATAAATTATAAATGATAAATGATAAATTATAAAATAAAATGAATATATCAAAAAAGAGCAGAAAAAAAACATTTTAAAAAAAATAAAATATGAAATTTACAGTATTAATTTTTTGTGTTTTGATATTTTTTACCGGTTGTTCGAAAGATAATGATAAAGAAAAAATAGAAACTGCAATGCAGCAAATAAATTCCAAAGACACAAGCGGAGCACTCGAAACATTAAATTTTTTGATAGGTCAGAATCCAAAAAATGCAGATGCATATAATGCGAGAGGTGTAGTGTATTATCAACAAAACAGATTAATTGAGGCAATGGAAGATTTTAACACGGCAGTAAATATTGATTCGACACATATAGAGGTATATACAAACCGGGGAAACTTATTTATGGTTATGAACGCTTATGAAAATGCACTGATAGATTATACCAAAGCAATAAACTTAAATCCAAAGGATGGGCTTGGGTATTATAACAGAGGTACCTGTTATTATAATTTGAAAAAATACGATAATGCTATTAAGGATTTGACCGAATCAATCAGTTTAATGCCTGATTATCCCTCATCGTATTATAACAGGGGTAATATATATCTGGTAGCAGGCAGATACAAAGAAGCAATAAATGATTTTACCAAAGCCATTGAGTTGAACAAAGGTCATTTTCAATCATATATAAACAGAGCGATTGCATACAATAATACAGGCGAATATGACAAAGCAATAAATGATTGTACTGAAGCAATAAAGATAAATCCGAATATAGATAAAGCATACATATCGAGAGCACAGGCATATTACTCCAAAGAATTATATTTAAAAGCAATTGAGGATTACTCAACCGCTATAAGGCTTGAACCTAACTCAGCCGTGTCATATTATGAAAGAGGAAGATGTTATCATATGCTGAAAGAGCCGGACAAAGCATGCAGCGATTTAATAGTAGCGAGAAATTACAGATTTGAGGGAGCGCAGAAACTGATAGAACAGATTTGTAAATAAATTTAAAAGAAATCCGAAGAAAAGAGAGATACCAACATTAAAATGCGGAAGTATATACGGACAGAATTAATAAACAGTACAGAAAAAAAATATGAAAGAAAAAAATAATTTCAAAATATCGGGAAATATCGTTGATCCTATATCGAAAAGAATATTTTCCGGTACATTGGAAATAAAAAACGGAATAATATCGGGTATAACCAAATCTGAAGATACGGAAGAAAACCCCGGTATTTACATATTACCCGGACTTATAGATTCACATATACACATAGAAAGTTCGATGTTAATGCCCTCGGAATTTGCAAGAATTGCTTCCGTTCACGGTACGGTTGCAACAGTATCTGATCCTCACGAAATAGCAAACGTACTCGGTTTGCAGGGTATACGTTTTATGATTACGAACGGACAGAAAGTTCCATTTAAGTTTTATTTCGGAGCATCTTCCTGTGTTCCCGCTACCGTTTTTGAAACTGCAGGTGCAGAAATAACAGCGGACGATATACGTACTTTGTTTGAAGTTGACGGTTTGAAATATTTAAGCGAGATGATGAATTTCCCCGGTGTTTTATTCAGAGACCCTGAAGTAATGAAAAAAATCGAAATTGCTAAAGAATTCGGCAGACCGATAGACGGGCATGCACCGGGTTTAACGGGGGAAGATGCTAAAAAATATATAGGAGCGGGTATCTCAACCGACCATGAATGCTATCTGTTAGAAGAAGCACTGAGTAAATTGTCATACGGAATGAAAATATTAATCCGTGAAGGTTCGGCAGCAAAAAATTTCGAAACACTGAAACAACTTATTAAATCTCATACAGATATGGTTATGTTATGCAGTGACGACAAACATCCGAATGACCTGGTTATATCGCATATAAACGAACAAGTGAAAAGAGCTTTGAAAGACGGGTTTGATTTATTTGACGTTCTTCAGGCAGCCTGTGTTAATCCCGTAAAACACTATAAACTGGATGTCGGATTACTTCAAATGAATGACCCTGCAGATTTTATAGTTGTCGATAATTTAACCGATTTAAATATATTGAAAACATTCATTAACGGTATACTTGTTGCTGAAAACGGAAGTCCTTTGATTGAAAGCATAAAAGAAATACCCGTAAATAATTTCAATACAACTTATAAAAACGAAAAGGATTTTCTATTATACAGCGATAAGTATGAGTTTCCTGTAATTGAAGCCTTAAACGGTCAGTTAATTACAAACGAAATATTTGTAACCCCAAAGCATAAAAGCGGTACAGGAAAGGACAAGGGGAGAGAAATAATTTCCGACATAGAGAATGACATTCTTAAAATTGCTGTAATCAACAGATACAGAAATTCTACGCCGGCACTTGGTCTGATAAAAAATTTCGGAATAAAATCCGGTGCTATTGCATCCTGTATTGCACATGACTCGCATAATATTGTGTGTGTCGGGACTACGGAAAAAGACATGTGTAAAGCTGTTAATGCGATTATAGAAAACAAGGGCGGAATAAGTGTTGTATATCACGGAAACACTGACGTTTTACCGCTTCCGTTCGCCGGAATTATGACTACGGCAGACGGTTTCAAGACAGCAGAAAAGTATTCCGAAATGGATGCTAAAGTTAAAGAACTCGGGAGTAAACTCGATGCCCCATATATGACATTGTCTTTTATGGCACTGCTTGTTATTCCCTCTATTAAATTAAGCGACAAAGGATTATTCGACGGAATTAAGTTTGAGTTTATAAAAGAAGATTGAGAAACTAAAAAATATTAAGCCATGGAGTTCACAGATATATTTCGCAGATCGCTCTTTAAAATAGGTGATACCGATATTACAATTTTATCTTTGATAATATTTGTAATAGTAATAATTATTACGTTGCTTTTTGCAGGGTTGTTAAGAAATCTGCTTTTAAGAAAAGTATTTCCGAAATATAATATTGCAAAAGGTATTGCAAGAGCATATGCGAAAATTATAAATTATCTGGTGTTGTTTATCGGTATTGCGATTGCACTTAGTGCAGCCGGATTAAACCTCTCAATTATACTGGCAGGCAGTGCGGGTTTATTTGTTGGTATTGGATTTGGATTACAGAACATAGCCAATAATTTTATAAGCGGGGTTATAATTTTATTTGAGAAACAAATAAAAGAAGGGGATTTTATAAGGATTGACGATATGGCAGGAACGGTAAAAGCAATATCTGCAAGAAGCACGAGAATAGTAACAACATCCAACACGATGATTATTATCCCGAACTCCAAGCTGATAGAAAATTATCTGATTAACGAAAGTTTCGAAAAGGTAATACAGTTAGGAATTACATTAAACATTAACTATGATACCGACTTCGAAAGAATTAAGCCGATATTATTAAGACTTGCGGGTTATGACGAAAGAATACTAAAAGAGCCGGAACCGATTGTCGTTATTAGTAATTATACCGATAACGGACAGACAATAACAGTCTGGGTATCAACAGATAAACAACGCTTTGCAGGAGCAATAAGAAGCAGATTTTATACCGCACTTGCCGAGGAGTTTAAGAAAGAAGGATTAAATCTTGGAGACATATTGCAGCAGGAATTAAGTTTCAAGAGGTAATAAATAATAAAACAGTTGAAAAGTTAAAAGTGTAAGAATTTAAAAAGTTTGTGTCACTTCGCGGTTTCCTTTTTAATTCGCCTCCATTCACAATTTCCATTATTGGGGACCATCCGCATTTTTTAATTCGCTTCATTTTGCGGTTTTTATTATTGGCGACTATTCACGGTTACTTTTATTTGCGTCCCTTCGCGGTTTCTTTTTTAATTTTTCTGTTCCATATGAGGTAGAATGGTATTCCAATTAGAACAAGAGCAAGTCCTATTCCTGCGTCACGCGGTTTTTGGATAATTGTTACAACCACAAGTACTACGCAGAAGATAATAAAAATTATGGGAATATACGGATAACCGAAAACTTTATAAGGCCTTGGTGTATCCGGCATTTTTTTCCTTAGCACAAAGACTCCAATAGCACCCATTCCGTAGAAAATAAATGCTGCAAAAATCAGCATATCCGTCAGCTGGTCAAAAGTTCCCGAAAGTACAAGTATAGAAGCCCATATTCCCTGAATAATCAGAGCAATATGGGGAGTTCTGAATTTCGAATGACATTTACCAGCCGGGCGGAAAAACAGTTTATCGTTTGCCATGGCGAAATATATCCTCGAGGAAGCAAGTACCGTGCCGTTTGTTGTTCCGAAAGTAGAAACCATAATAAGTATGGAAATAAAGACTGCTCCGGCAGTTCCGAGGAATTTTCTTATTACCTCAACAGCGATAATGCTATGCGGATTTTCCTTCGAAAGTTTTATTATTTCTTCTACGGGCATAATATACATATATGCAAAATTTGCAAGAAGATATACTACAATTACTATAGCCACACCAAGTATAAGTGATAAAGGTATATTGCGTTTTGGATTTTTTATTTCACCCCCGAGAAACCCGATATTATTCCATCCGTCATAGGGCCAGAGGGCTGCAAGCATAGCAGCAAACATAGCACCGAATAATCCGAGAGATGTATTATATTGAAAATTATCCGCTTCGAGTACCGGCGATACATTGGATATTTGTCCGTCACTGATTGTGAAGGCGAAGAACACAATAAGAACAATGCCGAGTGTTTTTAAAACAGTAAAAAAATTGTTCAGATATCCGCCGAATATAACACCGAAGTAATTTACAATTGTGAGAAAAAGTATTGTTATTATTGTAAGTCCTTTTACACCAAAATTATGCAGCGGTGTGAAAATACCGAAAAGAGAGAAACTATCCAGATTCCGACTAAGGTGTGGTAACGGAAAGACTGCGTTTACAGATTCAGCGAACACATAGGCAATCGAAGATATCGAAGCGGATTGGATAACCGAAAAGCACGACCATCCGAAGAGGAATGCGAATGCTTTGCCGTACATTTCTTTAAAATATACATATTGTCCGCCAGGTTCAGCGATAAGTCCTGCAACTTCTGCATTTGTAGCAGCACCGAAAAGTGTGATAATTCCCGGTATGAGCCAGCACAGCAGAATTAATCCCGCAGAGCCGAGTTCAGAAGACATTGGTGCGATTTTTTTAAATACACCGGAACCAATCATTGAGCTGACGACTATTAAAATTGCGGTAAAAAGACCAAGGCGGGTCAGTAATCCTGAACGATGGGTTTCAATATTTTTCAATACTATGTAGTTTCAGTTAAAAATCCTAACTTTAGTCCTGACTTTAGTCTTGACTTCAGTTAAGTTCAGACAATATATAAGAAATATTAAATAGTAAATAGTAAAAAAAACAGTAAATTTCCTTTACAAAGGCTAATGTTTTATTCACTACTTAACAAATAGTTAGAATACAGCCAATGATTTCAGAGGCTGTGTGAAAATTTCAAATCAAGCATTTTGTCATTCCCGCCCCGCCCTGTCGGAGAAGGAAGTGAAGATTAAAAGGTTAAAAGGTTTAATGGTTAATAAGTTAAAAGGTTAAATAGTAAAAATTATGGAATGAGAAAAAGTGGAATATATTCTAAAAGTGTTTTTTTGTCTGCCTTAGCGGATTTTTTATTATAAATAAAATACATATTTTCTGTAAGATTAAATTATTGACCTGATTGAATCCTGATGAATAAACAAAACAAAAATCCTAACTAAAGTCAGGAAGGCAGGCAGGTTAGTAAGAATAATCTGCAAACAATAAATTGTAAAATTTTTTAAAAATAAATTGTAATATTATGAAACATCTGATTTTATTTTTCATGGTTGTTTTGTTTACTGTTAATCAATCCGACGCATTTTATATATGGCAGGATTTTGAGAATCCTTCTTTTCCTCCGGCCGGATGGACAATTAACACAACCAATTACATAGACTGGGAATGGTCAATAAGATGCAGCGGATACGGTTTAGGGTACGGAGCAGCAAAGGCAAATTTCAATGATGCACAAACAGGAATAACATTTGATTTGATTACTCCTTTATTTACTTCCTCCACAGCAGGGGATTCCTTATGGTTTGATCACGCATACGCCACATACGGTTCATCTAATGATCAGTTAATCATTTATTACTCAACGAACGGTGGTACAAACTGGACAATATTAATATCATTAAACGGCGGGGCTTCAGGTCCGCTTGTAACTGCACCTGCAACAGGTGTCCCTTTTGTACCTACTAATACCCAGTGGGCAACGAAGAAATACAGTCTGCCGATTGGTACCAACAAGGTCAAATTTACTGCTATATCAGCTCTTGGTAACAATTTATTTCTCGATAACATAAAACTCGGGACTGCTTATAGTAATGATGTCGGGGCAACCGGAATAACAAGATATAATAAAGCAATAACACCGGGAACTATAGATACACCCAGGGTATATGTAAGGAATTTCGGTACAACAGCACAATCATTTCCACTGACATTAATTATATCTCCCGGTACATATTCACAAACTCAGAATATAACAAATCTTGCTCCGGGAGCATCAGAACTTGTAATATTTCCTCATTGGACAGCGGTAACCGAAGGAAATTATGCATACACAGCATATTCATCACTAAGCGGTGACCAGAATATTTCGAATGATACAATACAAAGTATTTTTTCTGTTACCTCCAACCCGAGAAATATGTTGATGGAATATTGCACCGGAACATGGTGTCAATGGTGTCCCTGCGGAAAAACGGCAATACTTGACCTCGAAAGTTACTTTCTGAATACAGTTGTACTTGCTTATCACGGCGGTTCTTCGTCTGACCCGTTCATAAACTTTAACGGGAATAATATTATTTCTCTTCTCGGAATGAGCGCCTATCCAACAGGTACTCCCGACCGCACCAATTATCCAAATGCATACATTTGTGCAAGTGCATTCTTTGAGACATCTTTTACAAGATATTTAAACAGTCCATCTTCGCCTGTCAGGATAGAAATTATTACACAGAATTACAATCCGTCAACAAGACTACTGAATGTAGTATTAAACTTAACCGCACTGGAAAACTTAACGGGTCAATTTAAAATTAATTACGTAATAACCGAAGACAATCTCGTTTATAACCAGAGCGGAAACAGTTACTGTACGGGAGGTTCAAGTTATGTGCATAAATGGGTAGTGAGAAATATGATAAATAGTGCAGCAGGGGAGAATGTTAATTCGGGAGGAGTATGGAACAGCGGGCAGGTAATATCAAAAACATTTTCAACAACCATTAATTCATCATGGGTTGAAAATAACTGTTTGTTAAAAATATTTGTTTACAAGGAAACATCACCGTTATATCGTGCCGAGGTTCAGCAGTCAATGGAAACAGGAGTAACATTAACAGGGATATACGAGCCTCAGGAAACACCGTTGAAGTACGAGTTGATGCAAAATTATCCTAATCCGTTTAATCCGATTACAAACATTAAATTTGCAATCGCAAAAGACGGGTATGCAAGTTTGAAAATTTACGACATAACCGGGAAACTTATTTCGACATATTTAAACGAGTATGTAAAAGCAGGATATTATAATGCGGAATTTAACGGGAGCGGACTTGCAAGCGGAACATATTTTTATACTTTAAAATCGGGCGATTTTTCCGAAACAAAATCAATGATATTAATTAAATAAGGAGCATCAATTATGAAACAGATGCTTATAGCAGTACTTTTTTTCCTTTTATATACAGCGAGCGGTTACCCGGATAAAGTATATAAAGAGTATTCACAAAATACCGATACATTAAAAACAGAACTCAGAGGTGAAATAATCTCTAAAAAAGGAAAAACAGTTAAGATTCAGGTTACAGATGTTCAGGAATACCCTGTATCCGGTATAAAGGGAACGATGTCAAAATACTTCGAATCGAATTTTCTGGGGATTAAAACTACAGGGTGGCTGGAAACAGGAGAGATGGAAGTGATAAGCGTAAGTGACGATATTATAGAGTTTAAATTGTTGAAAGAGCTAAGTAAGATAAAAGTAAACAATAAAAAGGAAAACCAATTCGAGAGCGGAACAATAGTTAAATTTGTCTGGGATTAGAGTTTATTGACCAAGAAATATATTGAATAATTTACCATTTTGACAGCCGAACAGATACGGAAATTTGTCCTATTTTTTATTCCTGAAATTTTATAAATTTTTTACAACAATTTTTTTCAGGAGTATTATTCTTTATTTTGTTTTACCGGAGGGTCTTCAATCAGGTATTTGAACCTTTCTTCGAATTCCTGAATTTTGAGGTTACCTATTAAAGCAAGACGAGCAACATTTTTTACTTCCTCGAAATCTGTCTTCTCTAATCTTATCATATATTTTCTTGCGACCTGATATCCGTCCGAGTCCACGTCAACCTCTCTTGTTCCTATTCGACCGTCTTCGCCGATAATATCTTTAAACTTTATTGGAATTAAATGTCCTTTGTCAACCGTAACAATCGCCCCGCTGTTTCCCGAAAGAAGATATCTCACCGCTGCATAACCAAGGTCCTGCGTATATTCACAATCAAACGGTATAGGACGTGCACATCTTAACTCGTAACCGATATCTTTATTAACTATTGTAATATTGATTCCTCTCTCGCGAAATCTTCTTCTTACTTCATCTTTTGTTATTCTGCCGATATCGATTTCCGATAATCGTATATTTCCGTGTGAATCTTTTTCAAGATTAACAAACGGATGATTTCTGAGTTCTTCCTGGTCAATTCTTGTAATAATGCCTTCAGCGAGAATGGCAACACCGTACGGATGTCCCTGAGCCATTCTCTTAATTATTGATGCTTCGAGTATATCGCATACAGTTTCAAAGCTGATAATTTTATCTCTGAATTCTTCTCCGATAATAGTCAGAGTTGCACCTGCAGCTTTACCTATTCCGAGTGCCAGATGACCTGCTTTCCGTCCCATCGAGACTACATAATACCACCTCTTTGTTGTCTGAGCATCGACCATAAGAGACTGAACAATTTTTACGCCGAAATCTCTTGCTGTCTGATAACCAAAGGTCGGCATATTTCCGGGCAGAGGTAAATCGTTATCAATTGTTTTTGGTACATGGGCAACTTCAATTTGACCAGAAGCAAGCTGGTCAATCCGGTATGCAGTTGTGGCTGTATCGTCTCCGCCTATTGTTACAAGATAATCAACTGAAAGTTGTGTAAGTGCTTTTATTGTCGCTTCGAGTTTTTCTTTTTTGTCTGCCGGATTTTCTCTGGATGTACGCAGCAGACTGCCGCCGCTGAAATGTATTCTTGAGACGTCTTCAATTCTGAGTTCTCTTACATGCGAATGGTCGCCCTTTACGAGCCACTCGAATCCGTCATAAACACCGATAACGTTGAGTCCGGAGTTTATTGCCTCAATTGTTACAGAACGGACAACACCGTTTATTCCCGGTGCGGGTCCGCCGCCGACACATATTGCTAAAGTTTTCTTTCTATAATGTTCTTCCGGCATATTTTTCGCAATTTAATTTCTTAATTATCACAGTTTTAACTCCCTGTGCTGGATTCAACAGTACCTGCTATTTGCTTTATCCGATTACCTCCGGTAAATCATAAATCGGTAAAATTACAGCAGAAATTAATCGAAATAACGTGTATATACAAAAATAAAGTTATCGATTTCAATTTACAAGTTACAACAATCGTCATCTAATCCAGAAAACCTACAATTGAAAAAATGTTACTGTTTTTCAAAAATTTTCCGTTTTTAATCATATTTTTTCAATATTATAAACATAGCAAAAATATAAAGCATTCCCGGAATTATAAAAACGGCTTTAAAACCGATTGTCATAGCCAGAATCATTGTTAATACCGTACCCGCAACAGAAAAGAATCCATTAACAGCCCAAGCATAGGCAATTTGGCGTTTTTGCTCTTCTTTATAGAGCGATAAAGCTGTTGGAAAAGGCATCCCCATAAAAAATCCGATTGGGAACACTATTATGACGGTTAAAATTATTCTCCAGATAATGTGAAAACGCACAAATGAATTAAAAAGAACAGGGGTTAGCAGACCCGTCATTACAACAAGAAAAACAATAAGCATAAAGACCATTAATATTCTGCTCTTGTTTTCACCGATAATTTTTTTTGAAGAAATACTACCGAGCCCGGAGGCAATTAACATCGCTGAAATAACCGCAAGCATAGTGTAAACCGGTTGACCAAGAAGCAGTGTAAATTTCTGGATTAAAGCAATTTGTACCATTATGTAACCGAGTCCAATTGATGCAAAATATAATATATTAACAGGAGATTTCCTGTAGTTTTTTTCTTTTTTTATAAATCTTAAAGGAATCAGCAACAGTACACCTGCAATAATTACAGTCTGAATGAAAATGATAATTAAAGTGACTTCGGCAATCGGTCTTTCTTTTAGAGCAAGAATTCCTTTTTCATTTTGGGAAAAGATTTCTTTTATTTGTTCAAGGCTTATATTGCGAAATCCTACCGATTCATCGAAGAAAGGTTTGTTATCCGTTGCAGGATTGATGCTGTATGGATAGGATGCAATAATTTGATTAATATCTTCAAGCTCAACTATATCTTTATAAATACCATCCTGTTTTATTATTGGGTCATAAAGAATTTCCAGACCAAGAGAACCGATTTCATTGTATAGATTATTCATTTCGCTTTCTGTTAAGCCGCTTTTTTTGTAGATAATTCCCGAAAGAAAACTTTTTTCTGTCTCGAATACATTTACAGGTCTTCTGAATACGGCTATGCATTTATCGAAATTAATTGTTGTAGAGCCTGTTTCTGGCCCGGGTAAAATATCTTTATGTACTTCTTTTAATGTTGCTGTTAATTTAGGCAGCTGTGTTTCCGGTCTTGAAACGTATAATATTCCGTTATTACTCAGGTGATTGATATATTCCGTTACGGCTTCTTTTGTAAGTATATAGTTTTCAACCATAGACATAGAGCCGTTTGATACTGCCGATGAAGATATTGTATGTGCAGAAATAATCACATCGTAGTTTTGTGTATCTCTTCTTATTACCGACCTGGCATCATCGGTGATAATTTCTACGTCTTTATTATTCTTAATAAGCGGACCTGTCCAGTAAGCAAATTTTTCGCTGATTAAATCATTTATTAACCCGTTTATTTCAACACCTTTTACCTTGTGAGCGCCGTGATGAAGAGCCGTAAGAACTTCTCCTCCGCCAGCGGAACCTATAATGAAAACTTTTTCAGGTTTATTTTCGGAGATGAAAGCAAGATTTGATAAATCAGCGGGTTTATTCTGCGGCGGTAACGACTTGACGTTTGGTATTGTTGTGGTTGCGTTGCCCTCGTCAATAACCGCAAGCAGTACGTTATAACCGTCGGGAGAATCTTCCTGTTCTCTCATTACGTCAATTTTTGAAATTGTGTTCCATCCGCTGAATAAATTAAGGTTTGGATTTTGTTTTATGTAATTGGCATAGATTTTATTAGGAGTAGGATTGACAGGCAAAGAACTGTCAATGTTGAAAATTATTATAATATTCAAAATCAACATTGCGAATCCGCCGAGTCGGACTATTCCGATTTTTCTGTTTTTACTAAGTTTTTCGGCAGAAAAAATTGTGACAAGAAAAGCAATTGCCGATGCAATTGCAACCGTTCCGTTTCCGCCTAACAACGGTATAAAGACCGTAAAAAAGAAACAGGAAATTCCTGCTCCGAGTAAATCAAAAAAATACAGTTTATGAATTTCATTTTTAAACTTTGCTAACAGATACGAAATTATCAAACCTGCAAAAAAGAAAGGTAAAGTGATGAGAATATAATAAAGAGGAAGATACAGAATTTGTATTTTTTCAAACAAAAGACTGAAAGGATCAAACGGGATTTTATTAATCATCCAGAATGATAATAAGATACTTATTCCGTACAACAGTGATAAAAAAGGTAATATTTTTTCAGATTCAGTATTCAGTATTTTTCTAAACAGAGCCAGCACAATCCCGCTTATTCCCAGTCCGAGCATTGCAACACTGATTACAAGAAAGGCAAAATGGTACCAGAGGGTTACAGATAAAACTCTTGTCAATGTGAATTCAAGCAGAAGAGCCGAGAGCGAGACGGTAAAGATTAAGATGTAATATTTTTTTTGGAATAAGTCTTTTCTAATTACGGAGACAGATTTCATTATTAAAATTTTAAGTTAATCAGTTTAACAATTTTATCCACAAGCAGTTCGAATTTATCGAGTTTAAGCATATTTGAACCGTCGCTCAGTGCTTTCATAGGTTCCGGATGAGTTTCTATGAACAATCCGTCTGCTCCTGCCGAAACAGCAGCTTTTGATAGAGGTTCAATAAATTCAGGTTTTCCCCCGCTTACTCCTTTATTTGCAGACGGCATTTGTACCGAGTGAGTTCCGTCAAATATTACGGGGTATCCGAATTTTTTCATAATAATAATGCTTCGCATATCAACAACGAGATTATTATATCCGAAAAATGTTCCTCGTTCTGTAAACAGAATTTTATTATTTCCGGTTGAAGCAACCTTTTCTGCCTGATATTTCATATCCTCCGGAGACATAAACTGTCCTTTCTTGATATTGATAATTTTTCCTGTTTCGCCCGCCGCTTCGAGAAGCTCCGTTTGCCTGCAAAGAAAAGCCGGTATTTGAATAATGTCGGCAACTTCTGCTGCTATTCCCGCTTCAAATTCAGAATGTATATCGGTAAGTACCGGAACGGAAAATTCTTTTTTGGTCTGAACCAGAATCTGCAATGCTTTTTCCATTCCAATTCCCCGAAAAGATTTTCCCGATGTTCTGTTAGCTTTTATATAAGATGATTTAAAAACAAAAGGTAGATTGTATTTTGCCGAAATATTTTTAATGTGTTCACAGGTTTTAAAAACCACCGATTTATTTTCAATAACACAGGGACCCGCAATCAGCAAAAAATTTCTTTGCTTTTTAAATCCGAGATAAGTAAATATAGAATCGAAGATATGTGATTTATTCATTTTGATAAATATTTTTTTAATTTTTCGTTAAGTTCTTTTCCTGTATAAAAAGTTTTATCATACATTCCTTTCAACATTCTTTGTCTGACACCCTCATATATACAAATCGCAGCAGACACGGAAACATTTAAGGATTGTACCATTCCAAACATCGGAATTACCAAGTTTTTGTCAGAAAAATTAATAGCTTCATCCGAAACACCGCTGTGTTCATTTCCAAACACCAGAGCAATTTTTTTTGTGTAATCAATATCATACAAAGAATATGATATACAAGTTTTATTTTCGGGTATGTGAGTTGAATATATTTTGTACTTTTGTTTTCTTAATTCAAGAAAACAATCTTTCACATTGTTGAATCTTTTGACCTCAATCCATTTGTTAGCGCTTGCCGAAGAAGTTTTACTTATCCTTGGAAATTCGGATGTATTATAAACTAGATAAACCATATCAATTCCGGCGCATTCAGCAGTTCTGAATATAGCACTTACATTATGCGCATCATGAATATTTTCAAGCACCAGCGTAAAATATTTCTGGCGTCTGGATATGACATTTTTGAATTTATTTAATCGTTTTTCGGTCAATATGAATAATGATTTATAAACCGGTTATATCATAACAAATTAATCATTTAAGTTTGTTATTTAAAGGAATTTTTTAATAAAATAAAAAGTTACAACCTGCAACAGTAATAACATGTAAACAAACAGATTAAAAGGAGGAAAAATGAAAATTATTTTAATACCGGGCAGTTTAAGAAAAAACTCGTACAATAAAATGGCTCTGAATTTTATCAAGAAAGAAATTGAAGAAACAGGCAACAAAGCCGAGATTATAGACTTAAAAAAGGTTAATATGCCGTTATTTGACGAAGATATTGAGTCAGCCGGAGTACCGCAAAACATAATTGACTTTCAGAACAAACTGCTTGAATCCGATGCATTTATAATTGCTGTTCCGGAATATAATCATTCTGTATCCGGTGCATTGAAAAATGCAATTGACTGGGCATCGAGGAGTAAGTCTCCGGTTTTTAAAAACAAGAGTATCGGTTTAACCGGTGCATCGACAGGAATGGGCGGGACAATACGAGCTCAGATTGCGATACTGCCTACTTTAAGAGCACTTGGTGGAAATATAATACCTTACCAGTCGTATATTGCAGCTGCACAGAATGTGTTTAGTGAAGATGGAAACATAAATGACGACAGTATAAGGAATAATTTAAGAAATCTTGTCTTGAATGTTATTGGACAATCAAAGAAATAAGAAAAAAATGAATTAGTCAAGTTAAAAGTCTGTTAAACTAATAGTTTATAAAGTTTGACACAGATAGATTCTATGACATAATTCACTAAAGCAGATAAATGTTTGGAAGGTATATGAAATTTTTATCCCGAGATTAATTTTTCGAATTCTTCTTCGTTTATTATTCTTATCGAAAGTTTTTTTGCTTTTTCCAGTTTACTGCCAGAGTCAGAACCTGCAAGTACATAATTAGTTTTTTTGCTGACTGATGAAGATACTCGGCCTCCTAATTTTTCAATCATTTCGGTTGCCTTTTGCCTGGTGTATTTTTCGAGTGCTCCGGTAAGAACAAATATTTTCCCTTTAATTTTTAAATTGTCCGGGGCTTTTTCCTTTTGCAAAGTTGAAACAACAGATAGGTTTAATCCTGCCAGTTTAAGTTTCCGTATTATTTTTAAGTTTTTTTCTTCTTTAAAGAAACTTATAATACTATGGGCAATCTTCGGACCTATTTCGTATATATTGGAAATTTCATCTTCGGTTGCTGAGGCTAATTTACCGATAGAATCGAAATGCTGCGAAAGTATTTTTGCAATACGGCTTCCAACATGTCTAATTCCGATTGCATATAATACTTTATCAAAAGGTTTTTGTTTAGAGTTTTCAATTGATGTTAAAATATTATTGATGCTTTTTTCGCCGAATCTTTCGAGTTCGATAAGTTCGTTCCTGTATTTTTTTAGTTCGTACAAATCTGCGAAGTCTTTTATATATCCTTTATTGAGAAAAGTTTCTATAATACTTTCACCTAACCCTTCAATTTCCATTGCATCTCTGAAAACAAAATGTTCGATTCTTCCCTTGACCTGTGCGGGGCAAAAATAATTCGGGCAATAGTAATTGACTTCATCATCAGGATTTTCCAATTTGGTATTACATACCGGACATTTTTCCGGGGGGGTATAAATCCGTGAATTATCTTTACTAAAGTCAGGTCTTTTTTCTTTTATAACTTCGACAACCTTTGGAATTACCTCTCCTCCTTTTTCGATTTTTACGTAATCACCCGTTCTTATATCTTTTCTTCTGATTTCATCGAAATTGTGAAGTGTAGCCCTTGAGATTTTTGAGCCGGAAAGAAAAACCGGTTCAAGTTCAGCTACCGGAGTTATTGTTCCGAGCCTGCCTACCTGACATGTAACATTCAGGATTTTTGTAATTTTTTCTTTTGCTTTAAACTTATATGCTATAGCCCAACGAGGTGATTTTGAGACGCTTCCGAGCAGATCCTGCTGCCTGAGTGAATCGATTTTGACAACCACACCGTCAATCTCGTACGGGAGTTCATCTCTTATTAGTTCTATTTCATTGCAATACTTTTTGACTTCTTCGATATCTTTTACTTTTTTGCAATATTTTGAGACAGGAAACCGCATTTCTTTCAGATATTGAAGATTTTTGTAATGAGAATCTAATTTTAAATCTTCTGTTGAGAAGTAATATGTAAAAAGTGTTAAAGGTCTGGCAGCGACAATTTTACTGTCTTTTAATTTTAGAGTACCCGCCGCGGTATTTCTTGCATTTGCAAATAATTTTTCCCCTTTAATTTCCTGTTCTTCATTAATTTTTAAGAAATCTTCTTTATTTATTATTACCTCTCCCCTGACTTCGAAATTTTGTACTTTTTCCGAACTAAAGTCAGGTTTAACTGAAAGAGGCAAAGATTTTATCGTTCTGAGATTTTGTGTTATATTATCTCCCTTGGTTCCGTCTCCCCGTGTAGCCCCCCTGATGAATTTACCATTTTCATAAATTAAAGAAACTGCAACGCCGTCAAACTTTAATTCACATACATATTCATATTCCTTCTGTTCTAATAAAGAACTTATTCGTCTATCAAAGTCGGTTAATTCGTCGAAGTTGTAAGAGTTGGAGAGTGAGAGCATCGGTGTCTTATGTTCGACGACTTCAAACTTTTTTGTCGGTTCACCCGAGACACGTTGTGTTGGGGATTCAAATGTTTTATATTGCGGATATTTTTCTTCGAGCTCTTCAAGCTCTTTCATCATCAGGTCGTATTTATAGTCATCAATATCCGGTTCAGCAAGAACATAGTACTTATAATCCGCATCGTTTATCTTTTCCCTTAGTTCTTTGATTCTTTTTTCTGCTTCCAATTTGATGATTCTATAGTTCTGATTTCGGGATATGAAATTAGTTCAATACATCCTTACTAAAGTCAGGTGTTTTCTGTGCATTTATTTACCTCTTAACCTCTCGACCCTTTATTGTCTCAGCTTATTTTGGCTTAGGCAATTTTCCGCCCGGCATGGGTCCGTCTTTTCCTATCCTTAAATTGTTTTGTTTTTCGAACTTTAGTTCGAATTTTTTATCATTAATAAAAAGGTCAAAAGCTTTGGAATTATCGGTTGTCAAAAATATGAAATTTTTTGCCTTAAAAATCAGTTCCTGTCCTGCTTCGAAACGTTTAGTAACCGGATTGTTAATCAATGTATCATACACAATTTTTACCGAACCTTTATCTTTTCCGGCAATTTTTACTATTACTGAATCGATTTTTGTTTCCGTTTGCTGAGTGGTTTGAGTTTGTTGTACCGAGTCCTTTTTGGTGTCTGCCGTAACAGTTTCTGTTTTTGTCGAAGTATCTGTAATTTCCTGAGGAGGGATAGGTGTACTTTTTTTAGACGGGAAGAACGCAGGTTTGAATAAAAAATAAAGAGCAACAATTATTAAAATTCCAATA
>Ga0194113_10001994_pt1 | contig 27959 bp, 19 predicted proteins | sample TA2MahC200mmetaG_FD_146193 | JGI IMG/M metagenome (GOLD analysis project Ga0194113, IMG submission 146193) | Freshwater microbial communities from Lake Tanganyika, Tanzania - TA2015017 Mahale Deep Cast 200m | ecosystem: Environmental > Aquatic > Freshwater > Lake | place: Tanzania: Lake... | reverse complement strand
AGCGAGGCGGCAGTCGCTGCCTCCAGTGCCACTATCTCGTTGGTGGACCACTCCACATACATATTGAAGCGCTCCGCCACACGAGCCAGCGACTCCGTTATCTCGGTGGAAGGCGTGCCCGGGTAAGAGGCGCAGAAGTCAACCCCGGCTTCGATAGCTCCGCGGGCGATGGCTTCGTTGCCCATCATAAGTACGCTTTTGCCTGGCTGTTCCATGGTTAGAGTTGACATATCAGACTCCTAAAGGTACTTTTTCATTGATGCTGTCTGCCAATCTTTTCAACCCCCTAAATCCCCCACTCTTGGGGGACTTGGAAAATTGGGGGAAACCCCCAAATTGCTAAAGGTACTTTTTCTTTTGCTCCTGACTCAGTTTCAGATAGAGCAGGTTCTTATCGTCACCGGTGCGCTTCACTATCTCGGCGACGGCGCGCCTCTTCTTCAATGCCGATGCCCCGCGGAGGTGGTCGAACCGCGCCTGCTCCAGCGGCTTGGTTACTATTATTCCCGCTGCCTTCGCCTTGTCAATGAACTTCCTGCCCTCAGGGGTTCTCACTATCAGCGTGTTCCAGTCTTCGATTCCCTCCACCATCCCTACCGAAATATCGGCGAACTCCGAGGTCATGTCGAAGCAGACGCTGCAGGTGGGCTTGATGAACTGCCTCAAATCGTCGAGGCGGAATTCTCTGGTCTCCGTATCGGTTTCTACGATCAGTTTATTGGCAGGCGGCGGAGGGATATCGAACCGCTTGATTTTCGCGACATCGACCTTGCCCTTAAGAAACTCATAAAGACCCTTATAGGTCAGCGCCCAAGTGCAGAAAAGCCCGATGACGAGCTTCACCTTCTTTGCCTCATTTTCGTGTTTTGATGCCTGCATCTTTCTTAAGGCTATAACCTGACAGGGTATACCCACAACGCCGACAGCCTCGCCCTTGCTCTGCTTCGTATTCCTGTTCAGGGTTGCCAGCGGGGCCGAGGCGATGTAATTGGAGCCGGCGAACTCCTCCACCTCCGTGCCACCCTCCACCAGCAGCGACTTCGGCATCAGCCCGCCATAGAAAGGCTTGGTGAGAACGGCGGTGTCTATCTTGCCCGTGTTCAGGGCATATTCCATAAGAGCGGAGACCACGCCGCCGTACTGAGCACGGCTGCGTATCCTGCTGTCCTTAGCCTGAGCCATCTCTATGGAGATATGGGAGCCCAGAGAGGAATCGGTTCGCGTTTTGCCGAAAACCTTTTTATCGAGGGCGGCGATATCGGTGATGGTGCGAGGGCAGAAATCGTAGCATTTGCCTTCGTCGAGCCCGCAGGGCTCGATTATCGCCACTTTATCCTTGACCACCTTGATATAGGGACAGACATTCACGCAGGCGCCGCAACTGGTGCACAGCCCCTGACTGAGGACATCGTTTTCCAAATCTTGAGAGCTTTTGCCTGCTGCCATCGCTAACCCCCTTGATTAACTGCTCGAGCTATAAGGGCACGTACAATTTCGAGAAGCAAACCGAGCCAGAGTTTAACAATCAGGAAGATTCCGTGTGGTATCTTGTTACAGGATTTGCCGCTATTTGTCAAGTCGGGAATCAGCTTTGAGGCTGATTCCCGACTCTAAGAGACTCCCGTTATTGAAGACAGTTATTAACTTAGCAGGCGTATCCCTCCGCCTCTATCATTCTGTCGGCAATGGCTCTGCGCAACTCTATCCCGTTGACAGGAGTGAACTGGGTTATTTTGTTCAGCGCCGCCAGTTGCTTGGCCAGCATATCTGCGCTCTCCACAGCCACCATGACCTGCTCTGCCCATCCTCTTATCCTCACCATGGCATCGTTCACATACAGTTGCACTATCTGTATCTTCGTCTTCGATTCTTTCTCTCCCACAGACCCGATAGCCTTGAGCGCCCTGAGCAGTCCGCTCTCCATAGCGTAGATTTCAATGGCGATGTCAGCCAGCAGACCCAGGACCTCCTGCTCTTGCTCTATGCCCATGCCGTACTTCTGAGCGGCAGCGCCAGCCAAGTAGAGATAAATCTTCTTTGCCCTCTCCACAATTTTGCTCTGATACCCCAGAGCGCCGTCCTTCGGGCTGGACGCGACAGCACCCATAGTTGACAGCTTGCCTTTGACCTCCTCTGCCGCAGGGAAAAGCGGTATCTCGTTTTTCAACGCCTTCCGCAGCAGCCAGCCTGTTGCGATTAACCTGTTTATCTCATTAGTGCCTTCGAATATCCTGGTTATACGGGTATCGCGATAAATCTTCTCGGGGAGGTATTCCTCGACATACCCGTAGCCCCCGTGTATTTGAATCGCTTCGTCTGCCAGATATGCCATCATTTCGGAGCCGTAGATTTTATTGATGGAACATTCAACGGCGTACTCTGCGATGCTCTTTGCGCTCTGCTTGTCAGCATCCTCTGCGCTGTGGTCAACACGGGAAAGAGCCTGTTCCACCATGCCACCGGTCCTGAAGACCATGCTATCCAACATATAAGTCTTCGCCGCCATCTCCGCCAGCTTGTGTTTTATCAAGCCGAACTGACAGATTGGCTTGTTGAACTGCACCCTTTCCTTGGCATATTTAACAGAAGTCTCCATCGTCAGCTTGGCTGCGCCCAGGCTTGCCGCAGCCAGCTTGAACCTGCCCAGGTCCAGAATATTGAAAACCACCGCATGACCCTTGCCCACTTCAAAGAGGACGTTCTCCAAGGGCACCCTGACACTATCCAGAAATATGCTGCAGGTGGAAGAGCCTCGAATTCCCAGCTTCTTCTCCTCAGGGCCCGTGGATATTCCCTCGTAACCCCTTTCCAGGATAAAAGCTGTCATTTTATCGCCCTCGGTCTTGGCGTAGGTGAAGATGATATCGCAGAAGGCGCCGTTGGTAATGAACTGCTTGGTGCCGTTGAGTACATAGTATTTGCCATCTGGCGTGAGCTTCGCTGTCGTTTTCAAAGACATCGCATCTGTGCCGGCGCCGGGCTCGGTCAGGGCATAGGCGCCAATCTTCTCTCCTTTAGCCAGGCCTGGGAGATATTTCTTCTTCTGAGCCTTGCTGCCAAAATAGACTATCGGCATCGAGCCTATTCCAATGTGGCAATTGAGAGTGACTCCGAAAGAGCCGGATTTTGAGGAGGACTCGGTAATCAGCAGCGAAGCTATGCTGTCGAGCTTCGAGCCGCCGTATTCATCCTCGATATCCGCACCCAGCAGTCCCAGCTCGCCCGCCTGTTTCATGAGTTTGCGGGTCAACGCGAAGTCTTTGTGCTCTAATTTCTCCGCGTGGGGCATTACCTCGTTCTTGACAAATCTTTCCATAGTACTTGCTATCATCCGGTGCTCGTCGCCGAAGTCCTCGGGCGTGAATACCTCGCTCGGGGGCACAGCCTCGATGAGGAAAGAACCACCCTTTCTGATTTTACGGTCGTCCATTGCATCCCTCCTTGATTATCTTTTTTGTGAAGCCCGAGTGCGCCCGCTGTTAAGCTATACTATTTGTCCCTTTTGCAAAGGGGTTTTGTATTATTGACTGCTGAAATCTTCTCATTCTGGGCATATTTGCGTATGGCTTGAGAAGCCATTTCGGAATTTCTGTCCTCGATGTATTTAGTCGCCTGCTCGAAGTACAGGACATTGCTCTTCAAGTCCTCTTTGCGCCGTGCCAGAGAGGCATATTGAATGCGACGCGTGCTAGGCTCAAGGTCTCGGAGCAGCCTGGACAGCAGAGGGTTCTTAGCCGCTATGAGGTTAGCGACGAAGAACTCGAAAATCGCATCGTAATAGCCCGTGGTGTCGCCTTTGCCGGCACAACTTTCAATCTTTTTCAATGCCCGGCGGATTTCTGCGAGGTCTTCCTTAGTCCTGTTTTCCGCAGCCTTTCTTGCGGTAAGGGTCAAGAGTTCAACTAGAACATCGTATAGGCGCTCGATAGACGAAGTCGATAGCTCGGTTACCCTTGCCCCCCTCCGAGGCACGAGCTTCACCAGCCGCCTGGCTTCGAGTATTCGCAGCGCTTCTCTGATAGGGCCTCTGCTGACGCCCAAATCCTCTGCCAGATTTGCCTCACGAATCCTTTCACCGGGTGTGAGTTCACCCTTGATTATGAGAGAGGAGATGTGTTCCGCTATCTGCTCATCGAGATTATCCCACGGTTTGAATTCCACTATATCGAGAACCTCCTTGCAAACCTGCGGCTACAATATATACGAGATTCTGTAGATTGTCAACAGTTGACAATGGTAATCTCGCATGCTATTATGTTCCCGAATCCAGGCATCCTCATATCAACCGCAAGTTTGGGAGGGGAAGAACGATGGCTACCATCAGCGGCGCAGAGGCTCTAGTTCATTGTCTCATCCAAGAGGGTGTTCGCTATGTTTTCGGTATCCCCGGCGACCAATGCAACCCTATCACGGATGCTATCTATCGGCTCGGGCGCAAGGCTAATTTGAAGTTCGTCACCGCCCGGCATGAGCAGGCGGCAGCTCACATGGCAGATGCCTGGGCGCGCGTCACCGGCGAGCCCGGCGTATGTCTGGGCACGGTGGGGCCTGGTGTAGCCGACCTGGTGCCGGGAGTATATTCGGCATGGGCAGATTCAGTGCCTATCGTAATATTGGGAGCACAGAACCAGACTTGGCGCTCCTATCCCGACCACGGCTGTACGCAGGGGCTGGAGCAAGTTCCCCTGATGGCTCCTATCACCAAATGGCAGGCGCTGGTGAACGACGTGAGAAGAATGCCTCATCTGGTACAGATGGCGTTCCGAGCAGCAACATCGGGACGTCCCGCACCTGTGTATCTCGATTTGCCCTCCAATGTTGTGTGCGACAAATTAAACACCGAGGAATACCCCATCCAGCCCCCGCAGCGCTACCGCGCCATCACACCTCCCATTGCCGACGATACTTTGATCCAGCAGGCAGCGGAGATGCTGGCAAAAGCCAAATTCCCGCTTATACATACAGGCGGAGGCGTGCTGCGGTCCGGGGCATGGGAGCCGGTAAGAAAGCTGGCAGAGCATCTCTCAGCACCGGTGACTACGAGTCTCGGTTCACGAGGAACGATGCCTGAAGACCACCCCCTGTGTCTCATACCTGCTTCGCTGGGCTCGATTCAGGCTCAAAACACCGCGGACGTAATCCTTCACGTGGGGGGGCGTATGGGGGACCTGGAGGGGTGGGGCAAGCCACCGTTCTGGGGAGACCTGAATTCGCAGCGTTTCATACAGATAGACATAGAACCACAGAGCATCGGATTGAACCGTCCCGTAGACCTTGCCCTGGTGGGAGACGCCGGGAGCACTTTGAACGCCCTGCTGAAGGCGGTCAAGAAAAAGACGAAGCCGAAGAAAGAGACGCCTCAACTCAGAGAAGCACAGCAATTTCAGCAAGCATGGCTCGATGGCTGGAAGGAAGGCGCCCACTCGAATAAGACGCCTATCCATCCGCTGCGGCTAATGCGCGAGGTACGCGAATTCTTCCCGCGCAACGCTATCTGCGCCGTGGACGGCGGCACGACGGCGGTATGGGCTTTCTACCAGAACCGCATCTATGAGCCCCGTACCTTCCTCTGGGCTGCCGATTCAGGACACCTTGGCTCCGGTGTGCCTTTTGCAGTAGGAGCCAAGATAGCCCGACCCGATGTGCCTGTATACTGTATAACTGGAGACGGCTCCTTCGGATTCAATGCCATGGAGATGGAAACGGCGCGCCGTGAGAATGCGCCCATAACTGTAATCATCGCCAATGACTGCTGCTGGGGCATGATTAAAGGCGGACAGAAGCTGGTCTACGAGGAGCGCTACTGCGGCGTCGATTTCAGCGACGCCCGCTACGATAAACTGGCGCAAGCACTAGGCTGCTACGGCGAACGCGTCACCAGACCATCCCAGATTCGCCCTGCCCTAAAGAGAGCAGCAGACTCGGGCTTGCCGGCTGTGCTGGATGTGATAGTAGACCAGGAAGTGCACCTGGTGCCGCCCGACCTGGTATTGCTGGACAGCATCTGGATGGAAGGCTGCAACGCCGCGGGAAGCGTTTGCGAACGATAGGGGAAGATATATCCCGATGAAGGCACTGAGATTCTCCGTTTCAGTTCCTCAATATACAGCCCTGAAAGCGCTGGGGCGGATAAACACGCGGCTATATTATCAAAGCCCTCTGGCTACGATAAGGCTCGCCGACGTACCTGTACCTGTATTGCCCTCGCCTGACTGGATAAAGCTAAGAACGCTTTTCTGCGGATTCTGCGGAAGCGATATGAGCCTGATTCTTTTGAAGGATTCCCCTATGGCAACTCCCTTCACCTCGTTCCCCTGCACTCCGGGGCACGAAATCAGCGCAGAGGTTGTGGAAGTGGGAGCGAATGTCAGCGGCATAAAGAAAGGCGATATAGTTACCGTCATTCCTACCCTGAGTTGCGCCGTCCGGGGCATTGAGCCGGAGTGCCGGAGCTGCAGAACAGGCAGACCGAGCAACTGTGAGAACTTCGCCGAGGGCAAATTCGCCCCCGGCCTTTTCCTCGGGATATGCCGCGACCTCGGCGGAGGCTTTGCCCCTTACCTGGTAGCACACAAGAGCCAGGCGCTCAAACTGCCAGCCGAAATCCCCCCCAGAGCAGGCGCTTTGATGGAGCCGCTCGCAGTCTGCATTCAGGTTGTGCTGGACAACATGCCCAATTCGGATGACAGAGTGCTCATTGTGGGAGCCGGTTTCATCGGCAATCTCCTCATCCAGACTTTGCGCGCCTTCGGCATTAAATGCCCTATCACGGCGGCGGAGCCTTCCCGATTTCACGCCCAGATGGCTTTGCAGGCAGGCGCGGATAATCTCATTACGAGCGGAGATTCGCTCCGTCAAGCCGAGAAGATAACAGGGGCGAAGTTGTATAAGCCAATGCTAGGTCGTAAAATAGCAATGGGCGGCTTCTCTAAAATCTTCGATACTGTAGCCAGCAGCCATACTCTCGATACGGATTTGAGGATATTGAGAACCGGCGGGGTGCTGAGCATAGTCGGCATTGGCAAGGAGACGATGAAGGACCCCACGCCGCTGTGGCTGAAGCTCCAGACCGTCAAAGGCGTCTACTGCTTCGGCTATAATACCCTAGCAGGGAAAAGAGAGCACGCCTTCGAGACAGCCATCCGCCTGGCTCAGCAGAATAAAGTCCGACTCGAACCCATGATTAGCCATGCCTTCGCCCTGGAAGACTACCGCAAAATGATAGGCGTCAACCTGCATAAAGGAAAATACAAGGCAATAAAGACAGTGGTTGCCTTTTCTTAAGACACGGAGTTAAAAACTCAATATATGAGGATGTGAAACCATGAAACAGCTAAGAATCAAAAAAGCAGCAGTTCTCGGCGCAGGCATAATGGGCAGCAGAATAGCCGCACTGCTGGCAGGCGCGGACATACCCACTTACCTGCTGGATATTGTCCCCAGGGAACTGGATGCAGACGACCTCAAGAAGAAGCTGACCAAGGAGTCACCCGACTTCAGGAACAAGCTAGCCAGGATAGGCATCCAGGGCACTACAGGGGCGAGGCCCCCTGCTATGTTTATTCCCGCAGATGCCAAGCTTATCAAGCCGGGCAACTTCGAAGACCATTTGCAGTGGCTGTCAGACGCCGACTGGATTATAGAAGGCATCGTGGAAGACCTGAGGATAAAAAAGGAGCTGCTGCGGAAAATCGAACCTTATGTCAAGTCAGATGCCATCATCAGCACCAATACTTCGGGATTATCGATAGAACGAATTTCAGAAGAGCTATCCAGGGAGCACAAAGAACGCTTCATGGGCACACACTTCTTCAACCCGCCCAGGCATATGAAGCTCCTCGAAATCATACCGGGCAAGTCAACCGATACTGAGCTGGTCTCAGCAATGGCGGAGTTCTGCGAGAGCAGGCTGGGCAAGAGCATCGTCTTTGCCAAGGACACGCCCAACTTCATCGCTAACAGAATCGGAGCCTATGCTGTAATCGGAGTTATGAAAATCATGGTGGAGGACGGCTTCACCATTGAGGAGGTAGATGCCATAACCGGTCCGCCTATGGGCAGACCCAAGAGCGCCTCCTTCAGAACATCCGATATGGTGGGGCTGGATACCTTCCTCAAAGTGGCACATAACGTCAGCGACAACATAAAGGATGAGGAGGAGAAGAGACAACTGGCAGTGCCCCGGTTTGTCAGTCAGATGGTAGAGAAGGGGCTTTTGGGCGACAAGACCGGCATGGGCTTCTACAAAAAGGAGATGACCGCTGAAGGCTCACAGATTTACGCTCTCGACTACAATACAATGGAATATGCGCCCCAGAGAAAAGCCAGTATCCCCATTCTCAGCCAGCTCAGAAAAGCCGATACTGCGACAAGTGTGCGCACGCTGGCATACTCCGATGACAGGGCAGGGCAATTCACCTGGAAGACGCTCAAACGCACCCTGCTCTACTGTGCCGCCAAAATCCCCGAGATAGCGGACGATATTGTGAACGTTGACCGTGCCATGAAATGGGGCTTCAACTGGGAGATGGGTCCCTTCGAGACCTGGGATGTTATCGACCTCAAGAAATCGGTGGAGCGGATGGCTAAAGAGGGCGATAAAATCCCTCAGAACATCGAAAGAATGCTCTCGGCAGGCAAGAAGCGCTTCTATGAGAAAAAGCGGACAAAGAATTACTACTACGATTTCGTCAACACCGACTATATGCCAATCGAAGTGAAACCGCAGATAATACTTCTCCCCTCACTGAAAGAGCGCAAGAAGGTAGTCAAGTCCAATCCCGGCGGCAGCCTTATCGACCTGGGCGACGGGGTTGCCTGCCTCGAATTCAACTCACCCAACAATGTCATCGACCCCGATGTCATCCAGATGATCGGCGACAGCGTGGCAGAGGTGGAGACAAATTTCGAAGGTCTCGTTGTAGGCAACCAGGGGGCAAACTTCTGCGTCGGCGCCGATGTGAGACAAATCCTCGCCGCTGCCCAGAACAGAGAATGGGATCAACTGAACCAGGCAGTGAAAAGCCTGCAGGACGCCTGCATGAGCATGAAGTACTCGCAAAAGCCCGTAGTCGTAGCGCCGTTCCGCATGGCGCTGGGCGGCGGCTGTGAGATAAGCATGGCGACAAGCATGGTAAGGGCTTACACAGAATGCTATATGGGGCTGGTGGAGTTCGGCGTGGGCGTCATCCCCGCAGGAGGCGGCTGCAAAGAGCTGCTGCTCAGAGCCATCGAATGGGTGCCTCCCAGCGTTCCCAGCGCAGTGCCCGGTGGAGGCAAGCCCGACCTTGTTCCCTATATTGCCAGAGCCTTTGAGACCATCGCCATGGCAAAAGTATCCACATGTGCCCAGGAGGCGAAGGAGTTGGGATATCTCAGGTCAACCGATAAGGTCACAATGAACCCCGACCACCTGCTATACGACGCCAAACAATCGGTGCTTTCACTGGTCAAGGAAGGATACCGACCCCCGAGGGCGCGTGATGAGATCAGGGTCACAGGAAGGACGGGAAAGGCGCTGCTGGAACTCCTGATATACCTGCTCAAAGAGGCGTTATACATAACTGAGCACGAGTCCGTTATGGCAAAGAAACTCGCCAATGTGCTCACCGGCGGCAATGTAGACCAGAATACACTGGTTACCGAACAGTATATCCTCGACCTGGAGAGGGAGGCTTTCGTTTCCCTGTGCGGTGAGGCTAAGACGCAGGAAAGAATGAAACACATGCTCGAAACAGGCAGACCACTGCGCAATTAGTAGCGCGATTAAGGAGTGAAGCTATGAGGGAAGCAATAATTGTATCGGCAGTCAGGACAGCCCTGGGCAGGGCTGTAACAGGCAGTCTCCGCAACACCAGGCCTGAATACACCGCCACAGAGGTGGTTAAAGAAGCGGTGAAAAGAGCCCACGGACTCAAGTCTGAAGAAATCGATGACCTTGTAATGGGCTGCGCGTTTCCCGAGGCTGAGATGGGGATGAATATCGGCAGGGTCATCGCCCTGAAAGCGGGGTTATCCCCCAAAGTGCCGGGGATGACGGTCAACCGATACTGCGCCTCGGGGCTGGATGCCATAGCTATCGCCTGCCAGAGGGTGATGTGCGGTTTTGCCGATGTAGTGGTAGCGGCAGGCGTGGAGCACATGACCCTGGTGCCCATGGGAGGGAACAAGCCGCTGCCCGACCCCGATTTGATGGAATCCCTCCCCGAAACCTATATGACCATGGGGCTGACTGCAGAGAATGTAGCTCAACGTTTCAACATCAGCAGAGAGGAACAGGACGCCTTTGCCTTCGAAAGCCACCAGAAGGCAATCAAGGCTGGCAAAGAGAACATATTCAAGGAGCAGATACTTCCCATCAAAGTAATCGACAGAACCTTTGCCAATGGGAAGGCGGCAGCAAAAGAAAAGATTTTCGATTCTGACGAGTGCGTCAGGTTCGACACCTCGATGGAGAGGCTGGCTAAATTGCCGCCGCTGTTCCGTGCCGGAGGCTCGGTGACAGCAGGAAACTCCTGTCCCATGAACGATGGGGCAGCAGCCGTAGTCATAATGACTCGCGAGAAAGCGAATGCGCTAGGGTTGAAACCTATGGCTGCATTCAAGGCTTTCGGGGTTGGCGGAGTTGACCCCGATATCATGGGCATAGGACCGGTGGTAGCTGTACCCAAGGCGGTGAAAAATGCTGGCATTTCACTCGACCAGGTTGACCTCATCGAGTTGAACGAGGCATTCGCCTGTCAATCTTTGTATGTGGTCAATAACCTGGGCATAGATATGAAGAGGCTCAACGTAAACGGAGGCTCTATTGCCCTGGGACACCCCCTGGGCTGCACAGGTGTTTACCTCACTACCAAGCTGGTTCACGAGATGCAGCGCCGCAAAGCGAAATTCGGACTAGTCACCATGTGCACTGGCGGCGGTATGGGGGCAGCAGGTATTTTTGAGAGAGAATAAGAAAAGGAGGATAGCATGACTACAAAAAATATAAGAAAGGGTGGCGCGTTTCTTATCGAGGATGTTCCCGCTGTAGAGGTGTTCACGCCTGAGGACTTAAGCGAAGAACACGAAATGATAGTAAGCACCACTCAGCGCTTCGTCAAAAACGAGGTCAGGCCCAACGCACAGCGTTTAGAGCACAAGGACTGGGACTTGAATCGCCAACTCCTGTTAAAAGCAGGGGAATTGGGTCTTCTGGGCGCAGAGATAGAGGAAAAATACGGCGGTTCCGAGTTAGGCATTATCGCCTCTATGGTCATAGTAGAAAACTGCGCTCCCGCGGGCTCATTCGGACTCACCTTGAACGACCATACCGGCATCGGCTCAACGCCTCTGATACTGTTCGGTAACAAGGCGCAGAAGAAAAAGTATCTGCCCGCCATGGCACGAGGTGAGAAAATCGGCGCCTACGCCCTGACCGAGCCCGGCGCGGGCACAGATGCGATGTCGTTGAAAACGACAGCAAAGCTCACTAAAGATGGTAAATTTTACCTGCTCAACGGCACCAAGCAGTTCATTACCAACGGAGCCTTCTGCGATATCATCTTCACCTACGCCAAGACCGAAGGTGACAAGGTAACAGCCTTCATCCTGGAAAGGGGTTACGAGGGAGTATCCACAGGGCCCGAGGAGAAGAAGATGGGGCTTCGCGGCTCTTCAACATGTAGCATCTTCCTGGATAACGCCAAGGTGCCCGTGGAGAATGTCCTCTTCGAAGTAGGTAAGGGTCATGTGGTAGCGTTCAACATCCTCAATCTGGGCAGGTTCAAGCTCGGCGCTGGCTCGGTGGGCGCAGCCAAGCTTGCCATCGAGTCCTCCGTCGGATACTCTAAAGAACGCATGCAGTTCAACAAGCCAATTTGCCAGTTCGGCATGATAAAACACAAAATAGCCGAGATGGCGACCCGCACCTATGTTGCTGAGAGCACCGTCTATCGTATCTGCGGGCTTATAGATACCATACTCGAGACTGTCGACCGCTCCGCAGACGATGCCGGACAGCAGATGGCAAAGAGCATAGGCGAATATGCCATCGAGTGCTCCATCGCCAAAGTATACGGCACGGAGATGCTTGCCTATGTAGCCGATGAAGCAGTTCAGATATACGGAGGCTACGGCTACATCGAAGAGTACCCCGTGGAGGAAATCTACAGGGATAACCGCGTATTCCGGATTTTCGAAGGGACGAACGAGATAAACAGGGTCATCATCATGGGATTCCTGCTGAGGAAGGGACTTAAGAACGAGTTGCCCCTTTTCTCGGAAGGCGAGAAGGTTAAAGAAGAGCTTAAGACCATGCAACCCTTAACACCCCATGCCTCCGATGGGCCTCTGGGATACCAGCAGAGACTGGTGCACCGGGCGAAGAAGGTTTTCCTGTTCCTCTGCAACGAGGCTGCGCAGAAGTACGGCATGGCTATCGAAGACGAACAGGAAGTTCTGGCTACACTGTCCGATATCGCCCAGGAGGTCTACGTAATGGAGAGCGGTTTGCTCAGGGCACTGAAGTCGATGAAGGCTGTGGGCGAGAATAAGTCCAAGCTGAAGATAGAGATGACGCAGCTCTACGCGAACGAGGCAATGTTCAAAATAGCAGGATATGCCAAACAGGTGATAGCAGCCATGGAAACAGGGGATGCTGCAGAAAAGCAACTGAACGCACTGGAGAAAGCCTTGAAGTTCACCCCGGTCAACGCCGTCGGATTAAGGAGGACAATCGCTGCCGAAGTTACCGAGGTGGGCAAGTACACCTGCTAGATACAAGAAAAAACCGGAAGCTTTTGTGTTAAGATTGGCTTAGAGGTGATGCATGGATAAACGCTCAGAGCAGGTCTTTGACTATGTAATAGTGGGATCCGGCTTCGGAGGCAGCGTTTCAGCAATGCGCCTGACCGAGAAAGGCTACAGAGTGCTGGTTCTGGAACGCGGCAAACGCTATCGAGACAAGGACTTCCCCTTCAGCAACTGGATATTATGGAAATTCGTCTGGCTGCCGGCTTTACGCCTCTTCGGCACCTGGGAATTCACTCCCATGGAGTTAGGGCTGGTCTTGCGCGGAGTGGGAGTAGGAGGAGGCAGCCTACTGTATGCCTGCGTACTGGAAGTGCCGAGCGATGCGCTGTTCGAAAATCCGGCATGGCGTAATCTGGCTGACTGGAAGACCATCCTTGCTCCTCATTACAAAACCGCTCAACGCATGCTGGGCGTAGCACCGAATCCCAAGCTCTGGCCTGCGGACGATGTTCTGAAAAAGATCGCTGACGAGATGGGGCAAGGTCATACATTCCGTCCCACCAACACAGGACGTTTCTATGGAGCAGAAGGTGTGGAGGTCCCCGACCCTTATTTCGGAGGCGAGGGACCGCCCCGGCGGGGATGCCAGCACTGCGGCGGCTGCATGGTGGGCTGCCGCAACAACGGCAAAAACAGCCTGGATAAGAATTACCTTTACTTTGCAGAGAAACGCGGAGCGGAAATACATCCTGAATCCGAGGTGACCGATATCAGACCTTTGCCCCCGGGGCAACCTGACGGCGCCCGTTTCGAAGTAATCTATCATCGCTCCACTGCATGTTTGCTCAAGGCTAAAAAACGGGTGCGCACCCGCAATGTAGTGCTCTCCGCCGGTGTGCTAGGCACTATGAAGTTGCTTTTCAAATGCCGCGATATCACCCGCTCCCTGCCCGATATCTCGCCACGCCTGGGAGATATGGTGCGCACCAACAGCGAAGCTTTGCTGGGCATATCCAGCCGGCGCGGCAATAAGGTAGATTATTCCAAGGGTATAGCCATCACGTCCATTTTCCAGGGGGATAAGGTGACCAGCATAGAGCCGTGCCGGTTCCCCGATGGCTCGGGCTTTATTCTGCTCATAGCCGGACCGTTATTCGATAAGTCATCGAATGCGCTGGTGCGCTTTGCTAGATTCTTCTGGGAAATCTTGCGTCATCCTCTGGACAATTTCTGGGGTCATTTCCCGTTCGGCTGGGCTCGACGCAGCACTATCCTGCTGGTCATGCAGACTATAGATAACCGGGTTCGCATACGCCTGGGACGCAGCCTGCTCACACTGTTCCGCAAAGGCCTGGTTTCCAAACCCGACATGGAAAAGGCACTGCCACCCAGAATCAACATCGCCCATCAGGTGACACGAAATTTCGCCGCCAAGGTCAACGGAATCCCCGCAGGTTCGATAAGCGAGACCCTGCTTAACATGGAGACCACCGCACACATCCTGGGCGGCTGTCCCTTCGGCAAAGACGCCAGAGAAGGCGTTGTCGGCCTGGATTGCCAGGTGCACAACTATCCGGGGCTCTATGTCGTGGACGGCTCCATCGTGCCTGCCAATCCCGGAGTCAATCCCAGCTTGACTATCACCGCTCTGGCAGAGTACGCTATGAGCAAGGTACCGCCCAAAGCTAAGTAGCACCCTAATATCTATGCACCGACCATTTGTCTATTTTCTCTCTATAGTGAAGGAGGCACAGGATGTATGGAGGGCACGGCAAAATTCTCAGAGTCAACCTGACCAAGCAAAAAATCACAGAAGAAGCGATACCTGAAGAGCTGTTCAACAAATTTCTCACCGGTGCCGGGCTGGCTACCTATTATCTTTACAAAGAGGTGCCCAAAGGCGCAGACCCATTGGGACCCGACAATGCGCTGATACTCATGAGCGGGCCCCTCACCGGCACTCATGCACCCAGCACCGGCAGGTTCTGCTGGGTGTTTAAATCGCCGTTGACCGGTCTCTGGGGACAATCGAATTCGGCGGGTTTCTGGGGCGTGGATTTCAAGAGAACGGGCTACGACGGCGTCATCTTTCAAGGCATCTCGCCGAAACCTGTGACCCTCGTGCTTACTGAGGATAAAGCCGAATTAAAAGATGCCCAACATCTCTGGGGCAAGAATGTTTTTGAGACTTCGCATCATATAAAAAAGGAGTTCGGAGAGAAGTTCAATACCGACTGCATAGGCATAGCTGGCGAAAACAAGGTCAGATACGCCAGCATTATGAACGACCTGCACAGGGCGGCAGGGAGATGCGGCAGCGGCGCCGTCATGGGCTCCAAGCGATTGAAGGCTGTAGCGGTGAGCGGCAAGAAACAGACCACTCTGGCAAATCCCTCCGAGTTCAAAGAAGTAGCCCGAAAGCAGTTCGAGTTGCTCGACCAGCACATGTTCAAAGTGACGCTGGAATCATTCGGTACGAACGCAGTTATAGACCTGGTAAATGTCAGAGGCGGATTCCCCACCAAGAACTGGCAGACAGGTGTCCATCCCAATCTCGAGGAAATCAATGCCCCGGCGCTCAGCGATAAGGTCCTCGTTGAGCCTTACGGATGCTTCGCCTGCCCTCTTAAATGCGGCAGGAAGAGCGAAATCAGAAAAGGAGGCTATAAGGGACACAAGGGTGAAGGACCTGAATATGAAACTGTGGGTACATTCGGCGGGATGTGTATGATAGTCGATATGGAAGCAATTACCATGGCACACTACCTGTGCAACGACTACGGTATAGATACTATTTCCACCGGCAGCACCATAGCCTTCGCCATGGAATGCTACGAGAAAGGCATCCTGACTAAAGCGGATACCGATGGACTGGAGCTTAATTTCGGCGATGCCAATGCTGCTATCGAGTTGATTCATAAAATCGCCAAGAGAGAAGGCATCGGCAACCTCCTCGCCGAGGGAACGAGGAGAATGGCTAAGAAACTGAATAAGGGGGCGGAAAAGTTCGCCATGAATGTCAAGGGGCTGGAGCTTCCCGCCTACGATTCCCGAGCCGTTCAGATAACCGGGCTGGCTTACGCCGTGGCAAACAGGGGCGGCGACCACATCACCGCCTATATTCAGGGTCCTACCTTCCTCGATGTCCCGTTTCTGGTCATTCCGGACAGCCAGATAAAGGATTCGTTTGTGGCTGACCCCGAGGAAGTTCATATACTGGTAGACCTTGAGAATATCATGACCGCGCTCGACATACTGGGAGCGTGCAAATTCATGGGGTTCTGCGTAGCCACTGAGGAATGGGTGCAGCTAGTGGAACACTGTCTCGGTCGCGGGTTTACCTATGAAGACATGTTTAAGCTCGGCGAGCGAGCCTATAACCTCGCCAGGGTCTTTAATGTGAGAGAGGGCTTAACGAGAGCTGATGATACCCTGCCTCCGCGATTGCTTGAAGAGCCGCTCCCCGACGGCCCCGCAGCGGGCAAGGTGAACGAAAATCTGGACGCGATGCTGGATAAATACTATGAGCTTCGAGGCTGGGATAAGGCAACAGGGAAGCCCACCCCGGCGAAACTCAAAGAGCTTGGCCTCGAAGAGTGTATCAAAGATATCTGGTGAAATCAGGAGATTGAAATGCCAGACAAGGTAAAGGGAAGCGATAAACCCTGGATTAAAAATTACAAGCTTGGGCCCTATCAATTAAAGAAGACTCTGGAGCCATATCCTAAAACGCCGATGCATAAGTTTCTCGATGACTCGGCAGAGGCGTACCCGGGTCAGACTGCCGTCGAGTATCTTGGAAACAGGATAAAATACCACGAGCTCAAAGACTATGTTAACAGGTTTGCTAATGCCCTCGCCAGCTTGGGCGTGAGGAAAAGTGACAGGGTTGCCATTATTCTCCCCAACTGCCCGCAGTACATCATCGCAGACTTCGCCATATCGAAATGCGGCGCTGCCTTAGTACCGTGCAGCACCCTGCACAGGGTTCGCGATCTGGAGTACGAGATAGGCGAATCGGGCGCGGAGACCGTTATTTGCTCTGATGAAGCCCTGAGCCTGGCGAACTCCCTCAAGGATAAGACGAAGCTCAGGAACCTAATAGTTACTTCACCGCTGGACTACTCGGCTCAGCAGCCTGAGGTAAGAGAGATCCCCGGCGCTCATCAATTCAAACGACTGATAGCAGAACATGAGCCGAATCCGCCTCAGGTTGAAATCGACCCGATGGCAGACCTGGCGTATCTTGCCTTTACCGGCGGCGCCACGGGAATACCCAAAGGGGTAATGATCACCCATTACAATCGGGCCTGCAATGTAAGACAAGCCATGTGGTTTTTGGAGCCGCTCTGGCCTGGAATTAAAGGGAAGGCTGCTGCGGAGATACTTACTCCCCTTTTTCACGCTTTCGGGCATATCGGTATGCAGGTCAGCATAGCCCTGGGAATGCGCATATTATTGGTCTCCGACCCCAGGGATATCGACCAGGCGGTAACACTGTTGAAAGAAAATCGCCCCATGATAGTCTACGTCGTGCCAACCCACCTTATGAAGATAGCAGAAAGAAAGGTAGGTAGGCTGCCGGTTATGTTCCTCTCAGGAGCAGCCCCGCTTCCCGAGGAGGTTTTCCAGAAAATAAGACGAGACATCCTGATGCCAGTCTCGGAAGGTTACGGTTTAACTGAGTGTGGACCTTTGACTCATGCCAATCTTACAACCTTTTCTAAAATCACGGGATTTGTAACCAAAGACATACTAGGTATCGGGCTGCCGGTGCCCGATACAGAGGTCAAAATAATGAACCTGGAATCAGGAGAGGAGTTGGGTGCCGGGGAGAGCGGAGAGATATTGATTCGCGGGCCTCAGACCATGAAAGGTTACTGGCCCAAACCCGGCAGCGGATTGGACAATGGCTGGCTTCATACCGGCGATATCGGCAAAATGGACGAGAACGGGTACTTCGTGCTTGAAGACCGCATCAAGGATATGGCGAATATCTCAGGGCTAAAGGTTTACACCACGGAGGTCGATGAAGTCCTGTTCAAATACCCCGGCGTGGCTATGGCGGCAGCGGTAGGCATACCCGACCCCGAGCGCCCCGGCAGCGAAAGGATAAAGGCTTTCATAAAGCCCCGAGAGGAGTTTAAAGGCAAGCTCAATGCGGAGGAAATCATCGCCTACTGCCGGGAGAAGCTCCCTCCCACCGCCGTCCCGAAGTACATAGAGTTCAGGGACGAACTGCCTTTGACCGTGACCGAGAAGATATTCAAGCGCGCCCTGCGTGAAGAAGAAATCAAAAAAATGAAGGAGAGAGGAATAATATAGCTATCAGCTAGCAGCGGTCAGAGGCTGAATACTGATTACTGAACGCTGACAAAAGGAGGGAAAAGATGCTACCGTATTCAACACCGCAATGGCTGGAGGCAGTGGGGAAAAATTACAAAGCTAACCCCGATAATCAAAACAAAACTTTCAAGGGCATGAACATATTCTTGAGTTTTCGTGTCCTGGCAGACCCCAAGCTGGGCATAGACAAAGACATATATTTCAGCCTTCACCTCGAGGACGGCGCTCTACAGGACGACAGCAAACTAATAAGCCAGGCTGTCGCCGAGGAGAAATCCGACTTCGTACTCGGTGCCACCCCGCAGGCATGGAAAAAAGTCATTCGCAAGCAGCAGGGTTTCGTCTCAGCCTTCATGACCAATAAGATTAAACTGGACAAAGGACTGGCGCCGAGAATCCTGTCTCTGGCTTCGAAAAGTGGGGCGGTAATCGAGCCATTCTTTAAGGTGGATACCGAATGGCCCGACGATATGTCTCCAGAGAGACTGGAGCAATACAGGGCCGAACTCAAGAGTATCAGGGAAAAATTGAAGATTTAGTCCGCGCCCCTTTCCGGTCTTTGCCTTGCCCCGCAATAAGATAGGGGACTATCTTTATCAGGAACAGTCGGTAGCGGCGAGAATACCTCAAGGGAGGCGAATATGGAGCGGATCTGGCTGAAGAACTACGACCCTGCTGTCCCCCATTCCATGAACTATCCCAAAATCACCCTGCAGCATCTTCTCGAAAGAACCGCACAGCGCTTCCCTGATAAAACCGCCATCATATTCCCCGGCGTGCTGGGCGATTCATATCGCATAACCTTCCGGCAACTCAATCAAGCTGTGAACAGACTGGCAAATGCGCTGATTTCGCTGGGGGTCAAGAAGGGCGACCGGGTTACGCTGCTCATGCCCAACTGCCCCCAGTTCGTCATCAGCTATTATGCCGTGCTTAAAGTGGGCGGCGTAGTGGTAGCCACCAATCCCCTCTATTCCCCCCGCGAGATGGAGCACCAGTTCAAAGACTGCGGCACTGAGACTATCATCGTGCTCAGCCTTTTCTACCGCACTGTCGCCGAACTGAAGGATAAAACTAAGTTAAAGAAACTGATAGTAACGAACATCAAAGAATACCTGCCGACTGTGACACGGACGCTTTTCACCCTGCTGAGAGAGAAAAAGGAGGGGCACAGTGTTGACGTATCCGGCGTTCCCGATACCTATTCTTTCCAGGACTTGCTGCACAAATTCGGAGATACGCCGCCGAACATAGAGGTGAACGCTGACGACATCGCCATGTTCCAGTACACGGGTGGCACCACGGGACTTAGCAAAGGCGCAGTAGCCCTGCATCGCAACGTGGTCGCCAATTTATACCAGATGAGGGGCTGGGAGACCCCTCTTAGCTTGAACCAGGGCGAGGAAGTGATTATGGGGGTGATGCCCCTGTTTCATGTGTACGGCATGGTTACTGTGATGCATTTCGCCGCGTCTACCGGCTCTACAATGGTGCTGCTGCCCCGCTGGGAACCCACGCAGGTACTGAAGGCTATCGCCAGATATAAACCCGCCTTTTTCCCCGGCGTGCCCACCATGTACGTTGCCATAAATAATCACCCTGACGTTAAAAAGTACAATCTGCGCTCCATCGAGTCGTGTTCCAGCGGTGCAGCACCGCTTCCCCTCGAAGTTCAGCAGAAGTTCGAAGAGCTGACCGGAGGCAGATTGCTAGAGGGATACGGACTCAGCGAAGCGCCTGTGGTAGTAACTTCGAATCCCTTAACAGGTATGCGCAAGCCAGGCAGCATCGGCATTCCCTTTCCCGATGTGGATGTGAAGATAATGGATGCCGAGACAGGCGAGAAGGAGATGCCGCTCGGTGAGGTGGGAGAGCTGGTTATCAAGGGGCCACAGGTGATGCAAGGCTACTGGAACCGCCCTGAAGAGACCAGGATGGTGCTGCGCAACGGCTGGCTCTATACGGGCGATATGGCAAAGATGGACGAGGACGGCTTCATATTCATAGTAGACCGTAAGAAGGACATGATTATCGCCGGCGGTTTCAACATCTATCCTCGCGAGATTGAAGAGGTTCTCTTCGAACACCCCAAGGTAAAAGAGGCAGTTTGCTACGGTCTGCCCCATGAGTACCGCGGTCAGACCGTGAAGGTCTGCATCGTGCTCAAAGAGGGCGAGGCCTGCACGTCCGAGGAAATAACCGAGTTCTGTCAGTCGCGGCTGGCGAAGTACAAGATGCCCAAGCATATCGAGTTCAGGGAGTCCCTGCCCAAATCGCTCATCGGCAAGGTGCTGCGCCGTGTATTAGTTGAGGAGGAGCTTGCCAGGCTCAAAGAGAAAGGAAAGGCAGATAAGAAGCAATAATATCCTGTTTGGAGAATGGGGGACAAAGGGGGTTGACGATGATTGAGGCAACATTAACTGAGAGCCAGAAGAGCCTGCGCGACGAGACGAGAAGGTTCGTCAAAGCGATACCGAGACAGCTAATCCTCGATATGGATGCCGACAAAATAAGGTATCCCAGACAATTTCTGGAGGAAGGTGCAAAGAGAAAGCTGCTGGGGCTTCGTTTCCCTGCGAAGTACGGCGGCAGGGGACTGGGCTGGGCTGACGAAATCATTGCCTTAGAAGAAGGCGGTGCATTGCCTCTATCGCTTGGCTGTCTCTACTCTCTGGTAAGTATCTGCGGCGAGGCGTTTCACGCCTTCGGCAAGGAGAAGCAGAAACAAAAATATTTAAAGCCCACCATTAAAGCAAAGCTGTGCTGCGCCGAGGCTCTCACCGAGCCCAGAGGCGGCTCTGACTTCTTCGGCGCCACCACTGTCGCCACCAGAAAAGGCAGCCATTACGTGCTCAGGGGACAAAAGCGTTTCGTGGTGGGAGCCGAGGGCGCTGACTATTTCCTGGTCTATGCCAAAACCAATCCGGATGCGCCCAGCCGTGATTCGTTGAGCCTGTTCGCAGTGGACAAGGACATGGGGGTGGAGGCAAAGCATCTCTACGGGCTTATGGGCACACGGGGAGGCGGGGCGGGCAGGATACTGTTCCGCGACATTAAAGTGCCCGAGGAGAACATCATCGGGAGGGAGGGACAGGGCGGGGAGATTTTCTACCGCATGATGATACCCGAGAGAATGACCAGCGCCGCAGGCATTCTGGGCACGGCACGCAGCGCCCTGGAGATTGCCGCCCGCTACAGCAATAAGAGAAAAGCCTTCGGCACCAAAATCAGGGATTTTCAGGCAGTGAGCTTCAAGGTAGCCGACAGCGTGACCAAGCTCGATGCAGCCTTCTCTCTGGTCTATACCACTGCGTTGACCGTCGATAAAGGGGACAACCACAGACTGGCACGCCGCATGGTTTCCGAATCCAAGAAGTTCTGCACTGAGACTGCCTGGCAGATAATCAACGACGCCATGCAGATTATGGGCGGCATCGGCTACACCAATGTATATCCCGTAGAGCGTATGCTGCGCGACACCCGGCTCGCCATGATATGGACGGGCACCAACGAAATCATGAACCTTATCATCCAGCATGAGTTCTACCGCGAACTGCTGGAGTGCAAAGACACCAGCAGAGACGTGGAATCCGACGCCGCAGAAGCCAAAGAGCTTGAAGAAAAAGTATATGAATGAGATTGCAGGGGGTTGAATAACTCAATTGCTTGAAGTAACGCGGTTCGGTGAAGTCACCCAGCTCAAGATGGGGCGCGAGGTGGACGACAACACCCCTGATGACGCCCCTGTAGTAAAGGGGAAACAGGTAATCTACTGGACTGCAGCCTATCTCGTGGACGGTCTGCTTATCGATACGGGCTGCAGCTACACAGTGAATGAACTTGTCGAATTCCTCGAAGATAAACCCATCAAATTCGCTGTAAACACGCATTTCCACGAAGACCACATCGCAGCTAACCATATTTTGCAGAAGAAATTCGGCATAAAGATATACGCGTCCCGCGAATCTATCCCCCTTATCAACAAAATGCCCCGAATACTCAAATACCAGGAGCTAGCCTGGGGCTATCCCGTGCCGACCGAGGTCGATTTAATATCGCGCAGACTGGAAACTGACCGCTACCGCTTTGAAGTGATTGACACCCCAGGGCACTGCAACGGGCATATTGCGCTGGTGGAACTCGCTCAGGGCTGGTGTTTCTCCGGCGACCTCTATGTCTCGCCCAAGCCCAAGGCTATCAGACTCAATGAGGACATGGGCGAGGTCGTGAGGTCAATGGAAAAACTTGCGAACCTCCCCGTAAAGGAATTGACTCTGTTCACCTCTGCAGGGCCGGTGGTGCCGGATGGGCGGAAAGCTCTTCAGGAATGCGTGCGCTTCCTGCGGGAATCAGCTCACCGGGCAAAGGAGCTTGCCCGACAGGGGTTAGCCACAGTCGACATCCGCGATAAGCTCTTCGGCAGGGAGAGCATGCTCGCCTTGATCACTGAAGGCGACGTCTCCGCCGAAAACATGGTGCGGGCTCTGCTGCGAGCGAATATTTAAGCGAGCTTCTAGCGAAGACAAACAAGGGTACGTCTCTGTGCACTACAGAGTCAAGGCTTTTTTTGCTCTTAGCGCTATACCAAACCCCCAATATATGGGCAACATTTCTATGTCAAGGAATCCAACTTGTTCCAGATATACAGCTAATTCCTTACGAGAAGGATATCCCGCGCCTAGGGCTTTTGCTTGTTCAGATATTCGAGAGACTATGTTTCTGAAGCGAATTCCGTGAAGTGATGCTATTGGCGCTCGAATGAATTCTTTTGGCCCGATAGTCCACAGAGCACTGCGGAAATCCATCTTATCGGTGAACGTGCTTAAATATAGGTTTCCGCCTGGCTTAGTGATCCTGTGGAGTTCTTTTAGAGGTTCTCGCCATCCACCTGGTAGATAGCAAATCACCAAATTGGCTATAACAGAATCAAAAATATTGTTCTGCCAAATGAGTGGTTGGGTTAAATCAGTTGAAATAAATTCGAAACGGACACCCGAGTCTTGGGATTGCACTCTTATCGCTTCTTCACGAGTTCGGGCTAACATCTCTTGCGACCAATCTACCGCGACTATCTCTGCAGGGCAAATTCTTTGCACAATGGTATTAAACAATCCTCCCGTGCCACATCCAAGGTCTATTACCCTTGAGTTGCTGCATTCTAGAAAGAGGCTACTCATTATTTTTCTAAGCTGTTTTGTAGAATTGGTTGAGTAAACTCTTTCATAGCCTGCTAGTGCATAATTATCCCATAATTTACATAAGGGCACTTCTTTCATTTCGGAGTTCATCCTTTAGTAAGTGTTGTTGCAGACGTTAGTGTGGGCCATATTATTGAACACAAGACATTATTTGTCAATTATAATCTATTATGGTCTATTTGTGCCTAATGACTCTTGACACTCTAACATTGCATCCAAACTGTTCAGGAGTGTTGTGAGTGGGCAGTAGAAAACCTGAGAAGGGAATTGAGCGTATATTTTATACCTTCAGTGAGGCACAGGAATTTCTAGGTGTAAGTCATCAAACGCTATATAGCCTTATGAAGAAGGGATTACCTTCGCACAAGATAGGCAAGAAGCGTGTGTTTTTGAAAGAAGACCTCACCAAGTGGATCAAAGAACACTGAGAATAAAAAGCAGGGGCGGTTCGTGAACCACCCCTACTGGTTTTATCTCAAGCACAGCAACCGTTATTTCACGTGACCGTTCAATCCCGCAGCCGCCAGGATATCGGGTACCACTTCCTCTCTGCCTATCGCCATGATATGCACGCCGTCGCAGAGCTTTTCCTCTTTGATGGTCTTTATCATGCGTCCGGCAATCTCAATGCCCTTCTGGAGCGCCCCGCCTTTAGGCGCGCTCGCCAGCTCATCGATAAGGTTCTGGGGCACGAAGATGCCCGGCACATTATCGGTCATGTACTTCGCCATCTTGGCTGAGACCAGCAGCACTATCCCTGCCAGTATCTTCACCGGGTATTGACGGGCATTATTCATAAACTTGGCGAAGTTGTCCAAATCATATATTGCCTGCGTCTGGATGAATTCCGCTCCAGCCTCGACTTTCTTCTCGAACTTGATGAGCTGCGGCTCGATTGGCTTAGCCTCGGGGGTGACTATAGCGCCGGCGCAGAATTCCACCGCCCCTTCCAGGTCGTTGCCACCCATATCCTTACCCGACTCCATATGTCTGATTGTCCTGAGCAGTTGCACCGAATCGAACTCGAAGACGCCTTTAGCCTGCTTGTGGTCGCCCACAGGCACGGCATCGCCCGTCAGGCAGAGCACGTTCCTTATGCCTCTGGTATATGCAAAGAGGAGGTCAGCCTGTAGAGCCATTTGATTGCGGTCACGGCAGGTCATCTGCAATATCGGCTCGCCGCCATGCTCTTTTATCTCCACACAGCCGCCGAGCGAGGGGAAGCGCATCACCGAGCTCTGATGGTCGGTAACGTTGATGCCATCCACCTTTTCTTTGAGTATCTCGATATGGTGGCGCATTTTCTCCAGCTTGGTCCCTTTGGGCGGCCCGATTTCGCTGGTTACGATGAACTCGCCCGATTTGAGTGCTTCTCTAAAGCTTTGCTTCATTTCGCTCCTCCTCATGCAACCCTGGTTACCCGTGGCCTCGGCGCTATCTGAGAATTCCTGGGCGGCTGGTACTTCTTCATCAGGTCGAGCCTGCCCTGTGCCTTGAGACGGTCATAAATCAGCGTCCAGGCGCAGTCGCGATTCTTGTCGACCTCGCACTTGCCGTTGTTAGTGCCGCCGCAGGGCCCGTTCAACAATCCTTTGTGGCATGCCGTAATGGGGCAGATGCCTGCCGTATAGCCCAGAACGCAGTGCCCGCACTGGTCGCAGACCTCATGAAAAAGACCGGGGCTGTCCTCAACACCGATGAAAAGCGTATCCAGCGCGGGGATAGCCGGTTTTCCATTATAGGAAGCTATTTTCTGCACACCGAGAGCGCACGACATCACCAGGAAACAATCCGCACTTTGAATGGCTCCGTTGTTTTCCGCCAGAGAGGCTTCGGTCATGGTATCGCAGGCAGTGGGGATGACTGTCCAGCCCGTTATCATCTTGCCCGCGCCCTGGAGGCGTTCCTTCATGGCGAGGACTTCATCCTTGCCGCCCGTCTTGGTCATGGTGGCGCAGGTGCCGCAGCCCACGAGGTACAATCTCTCTATGCCCTCAAGCTGTTTGGTTATCTCCTCCAAGGGCTTCTGTCTGGTAATGGATTTCATACAACACCTCCCGATAGCGGTCAGCGGTCAGTTGTCAGCTCTCAGTAACTCTCTGACCGCTGATAGCTGATTCATGAATGCTAATATTACCCTTCCAGATCGCATCTCAGGCATCGTTTGGCTTCTCTTATTGCTATCTCATCAGGAAAACCGCATTCGATTTCATCGAAGCTGGCCTTCCTCTCATCGGCAGAAAGCTTCGGCATCTCCAGCCTGCGTAATGCCTCCCAGGATTCGTCGCCCTCCGGCATTTCGCCCTTTCCGTTACCGTTCCCTCTCTGCTTCAGGTCGTACATCTCGACACGAGACGCGTCATTCCTGAGATACTTATCTATAGCTATCGACGCCCTCCTGCCGGCAGCTATCGCCTCGATGACCATGCCGGGTCCTGTAACAAAATCACCACCTGCAAACACGCCGGCGACATTGGTTGACAGCTTGTTGCCGTCCACAACAAGCGTCTCCCATCTGGTGCGTTCCAGAGCGCTCTCGCGGGGCAGGAACGACAGGTCAGGCGCCTGTCCTACGGCAGCGATAACGGTATCCGCTTCGACAAAGAACTCGGAGCCGGATATAGCCACGGGGCGGCGGCGGCCTTTGTTATCGGGTTCGCCTAACTGCATGCGGGTGCATTGCAGGCCCGTCACCCGCCAGTTATCGTTCATTACGCGAGTGGGACTGACCAGGAAATTGAACTTAATCCCCTCAGCCACAGCCTCGTCGTACTCCACCTCAGTCACCGGCATCTCGCTTCGTGAACGCCTGTAATAGATGTTTACTTCCTCAGCACCCAGTCGCAGGGCGGTGCGTGCAGCATCGAGGGCAACGTTGCCGCCTCCGATTACAGCCACCCGGCGTCCCACCGATACCTGCTTGCCCGTCCTGACATCGCGCAGAAATCTCAGACCGTAAAAGAAGTTCTCGATCTCCTCTAATTCGCCGGGAATGCCGATGCGCTGGCTCCGCTGTGCGCCCGCTGCGATGAAGACGGCTGCGAAGCCTTCTTTCTTGAGGTCTTCAATGGTGAAATTCACATTGACAGGAGTGTTGTATCTTATCTCAACGCCGCGTTTGGCGATGTAGGCTATCTCACTCTGAATAACCTCTCTGGGCAGACGGAACTGAGGTATGGCTACCGATAACATGCCTCCACCCACAGGAAGAGCTTCGAATACCGTTACAGGATATCCATCCTTAGCCAGGAAATAGGCGCAACTCAGTCCGGTAGGTCCCGCCCCGACCACTGCCACTTTTTGCTTCTTAGTCCTGTGAAACGGCTGCGGCGGCGGCAGTTCGTTTATGTGGTTGAAATACCAGTCGGCGGCAAAGCGCTTGAGCGACCTTATCGCCACCGGCTCATCCAGCTCGCCGCGGCGGCAGCGCATCTCGCAGGGATGATGGCAGATGCGCCCGCAGATAGCAGGGAAAGGATTGCGCTCTCTTATTGTCTCAACAGCTTCGAGATATTCTCCGGCAGCGATGTGTGCCACATACTTGGGCACATTGATTCCCACCGGGCAGGTATGCTGACACGGGGATATCATCAGCGCATCGCACACCGCAGCCGGGCATTTTTTCTCTTTTATATGGGTTTCGTATTCATCGCGAAAATATTTCAGCGTAGTGAGTACAGGATTGGGACAGGTCTGTCCTAATCCGCACAGAGAACACTCTTTCACCGTGCCGGCTATATTGAGCAGGGTATTAATATCTTCTTCCCGACCTTTGCCCTGAGTGATTCGGGTCAGAATCTCCAGCATCTGCTTCGTCCCCAGACGACAGGGCACGCATTTACCGCAGGACTCAGCCTGAGTGAAGCTGAGGAAGTATCGGGCTATCTCCACCATGCAGGTGCTGTCGTCCAGCACTACCATGCCGCCGGAGCCCATTATAGAGCCGAGTTGAGCCAGCGAATCGTACTCTACGGGGACATCGAGGAACTGCGCCGGAATGCATCCGCCCGATGGCCCGCCTGTCTGCACAGCCTTGAACTGCTTGCCGCGGGGTATGCCCCCTCCTATGTCGAAGATGATGCGGGAAAGCGTGGTGCCCATCGGCACTTCCACCAGGCCGCTGTTGGCGACCTTCCCCGTGAGGGCGAAGACCGCCGTTCCTTTGCTCTTCGCTGTGCCGATGCCGGCAAACCAATCGGCGCCGCGGTCGATGATAACAGGCACGGTAGCTACCGTTTTAACATTGTTAATGATAGTAGGTTTCCCATCGAGTCCCGATTGCGCCGGGAAGGGCGGGCGAGGTCGGGGCATACCGCGCTTGCTTTCGATGGATGCTATGAGAGCGGTCTCCTCTCCGCAGACGAAAGCGCCTGCGCCCTCCTTGACATGAATATTGAAATCGAAACCGGAGCCGAGAATGTTCTTACCCAGAAAGCCTCTTTCCTTTGCCTGTTCCAGCGCTACGCGAAACCGCTGCACCGCCAGCGGATACTCGGCGCGCACATAGATATAGCCCTCGCTCGCCCCTATAGCGTATCCGGCGATGGTCAGACCCTCGATAACAGCGTTGGGGTCAGCTTCGAGAATAGAGCGGTCCATGAAGGCTCCGGGGTCACCTTCGTCGGCATTGCAGATAACGTACTTCTGTGTGCCAGGCGCATCGCGGCAGAACTGCCACTGCGC
>Ga0194113_10001986_pt1 | contig 28016 bp, 25 predicted proteins | sample TA2MahC200mmetaG_FD_146193 | JGI IMG/M metagenome (GOLD analysis project Ga0194113, IMG submission 146193) | Freshwater microbial communities from Lake Tanganyika, Tanzania - TA2015017 Mahale Deep Cast 200m | ecosystem: Environmental > Aquatic > Freshwater > Lake | place: Tanzania: Lake... | reverse complement strand
CCTATTACGACACAGTCTCTTCAGGGGGAGGGTTAGGGTGGGGGTGGGGTATCCTAAACCCCAATCACACTAATTGTACGATCCCTACTTGTGTCCAGCCCCCCAACTTATGGGACATGTTAAGTTTGCCAAAGGGGGGTAATGGGGGGTTAAAGATTTTCATTGTTCGAAGGTGACGAACCCGTCATGAAAAATTACACAGATTTTAAAAAAACAATTCCATAGATTTATCAGAGATTTCTGGAATTTTTTATAAATCTTCAGGGGGGGTTGACTTTTTGGGATGATTGAATAGAATGAATGAAACTGACTATGACCGAGATTCCGAAAACCCGACATCCCTTTCTTGATTTAGTCCATGTGGCTTTTATCCTTACGGACATCCACTCAAAAATCCTTTATGCCAACCATTACGCGGAACATCTCTTCGGCTATATGAGAGAAGAGATGGAAGGGCAGAGGATCCGAGTTCTTTTCTTTGAAGATGACCTGAAATATTTTCTGCCCAACATCGTTTATTTAGCGATTGACAAGGCCGGCTTCGAAGGAGACGGGCTCTTGCAACAGAGGGATGGAAAGGGAATCTTCGTTCACCTCTTCGCCGCCTCTTTCAAAGAGGGAGGGGAGACTTTTTTAGCCTTCTCTTTCCAGGAAATTCAGAGATTGAAGAGACTGGAAAGGGAGAAATTGGAGTTGAGGCACCGGGCAAGCCTTGGGATGATGGTGGAGGAGATTGCCCATCAGGTCCGGAACCCGATTGCCACGATAGGAGGCTATGCTAAGCGCCTTATGAAAGCATCCGTTTCTTCCCCTAAGACAAAAGCCTATATCGATAGGGTTCTTCAGGAGACGAAGCGGCTGGAGGAGATGATCCGGCGGATGGAAGAACTGGTCAGGATGCCCAGACCGGTTTTCCAGATGGAGAAGGTTCTTGAGGTCGTGGAACAAACTCTCCAGGGCATTTCACAGGAGGAGAAAGCGAAAGGAGCTTCTTTCAATTTAGATGAGGGGTCTTTAAAAGGGGATGAATGGTTCTGCATTGATAGAAGCCTGGTGACCCGGGCTCTTTCTCATATTCTGAGCAATAGCATCGATTCCATTAGACAGGGGACGGGGAAGGAAGACCGAAAGAAAATAAGGGTTTTTCTTGCCTGTAATCAGGAGAATGTCGAGATTTCCGTCTCAGATAGAGGAGAAGGAATTTCCAAAAAGAACCTCGACCGCATTTTTGTGCCTTTCTTTTCTACAAGACCTGAGCGGGTGGGACTGGGGCTCACTTTTGTCAAGAGAGTGATGGAAGACCATGGAGGAAAAATCCGGATCGACAGCCGGCCCCGGAGCGGGACCACGGTGACACTCGCTATTCCGAAAGACCGCAGGCGACTTATTCGCCGTGAATGGGTTTCACCGGAAGCCCAAAACTCTTTTTTCTCTAAATAGAGTCTGTTTATAAACTAAAGGTTTTCAAAAAGGTCGTCATTCCGGCGAAGGCCGGAATCCAGTAATTTCAAAACCTTCTGGATGCCCCCGTATCAAGCACGGGGCAGGCTCCTCAAGACCGGCATGACGGGGAAAGGGCATTTATAAACAGACTCTAAATAAATGAACGAATAAGCGCTTACCATCGATTGGGACATCTCATGGACGGAAAGGTCAAAGAGGCTTTTTTAAAACAGGTGAAGAAGGAGCCTTTTGCAAAGAAATTCGGGCTCAAGCTGGTTGATATGAATGACGGATACTCCAGGGTGGAGATGACATTCACTCCGGATATGGAAAATCTTTTTGGCATGGCCCATGGGGGAGCGCTCTTTGCCCTGATCGATGAAGCTTTTGAGACGGCTTCCAATTCCCATGGAACATTAGCCGTGGCCCTCAATATGAACATCACCTATCTTTCCCCTCCCTCACCGGGGTGCCGTTTGATTGCCGAGGCGAGGGAAGTTCATCAAACCCCCAAAACATCACTCTGTGAGATTAAAGTTTTCGATGACCAGGATCATCCGATCGCCTCCTGCCAGGCCCTGGCCTACCGGAAAGGAATCCCCCACCCCTTCCTCAAGAAAGCGAAAAAATAGAGAGCTCTGCAAAACTACTTTTCGCTCTCTGATTACACAGATTTCAAAAAATTGATTCCAGAGATTTCTGGATTTTTTCAGAAATCTCAAATAGTTTCCCTCCCCAGAGTTGACATCCTTTTCATACAGGTTACAATAAAAACAAATTGATCGGTTTACTTTTTCCGAGGAATCTTTAATGACGGGTTCGTCGCCTTCGAAAGATTAAAATGCTTTTTTGGGCAAGGTTGAGAGGTTAGGGCTATGAAGCCAGTTTGGTCAAAGGGGAAAGGTTATGGTTGTTAATTTAAAACCCATCGCTCTGACCCATAGACTAAACCGGCATCCTTGCCCTGACTTTAGCCCAGAGACTCTATTTTTTAGGTAATCTTATGGAACAGGAACTGATGGAAGTGAAAGTGATGGGGATCGTGGTCGATGCCAAGGCTTCGAATCCTGTCGTCGTTTTAGTGGACCTGGAGGGTCAGAAAGCCCTGCCCATCTGGATTGGAGTCTTTGAGGCAGAGGCGATCTCCAGGGGCCTTGAAGATGTGGTGACGCTTCGTCCCATGACGCACGATCTCCTCAAACAGATTCTCGATACTCTCCACACTTCCCTCATCCGAGTTGTCATCAATGATATCAAAGAGAATACTTTTTACGCCAAACTTCATTTTAATGTTGATGGAAAAGAACTCATTGTAGATAGCCGGCCGAGTGATGCGATTGCCCTGGCAGTCAGGGTAAAGGCGCCCATTTTTATCACGCAGTCGGTTGTAGAGGCGACGAAAAGCCTGGGTCTCCTGGCCTCCAGATTTTTAGACGAACAGGATGAACTTAAGACGATTATTGAGAATATGAACCCGGATGACTTCGGTGATTTCAAGATGTAGGTTCCTTCCTTTTAATTCCATCCTGAGAAATCTTCTATGACGGTAGTCACCTACAAACCATAATTTTTTTAGGTTTAGGCGTGGGTTAGGAAGCCAGTTTGGGCAAAGTGAAGGGGTAAGGTGAAATCTTTAAGACCAATGACCTGACCCATTGACAAAACTGGCATCCCTGCCTACCGGCAGGCAGGTTAGCCTTAGCCCTCAAACCAACGACTTTTATTTTCTGAGCAATAATGTTCCATCATTGACAGTTTGTCGTTTTTAGCCGGACTTTTCCCCATTTTACTTCTTCAAATCTTATAAAAAATAATTATTTAAAGTCGGGTAGTTACGAGCTAATTAGTAGGCGCCAGCCTCTTTGGCATATATTTTGCTGTTTAGAGGGAAATCTGGAAAAGTGGAGGCAATTCGATGACCGTAATGGAAAAAGATCAGGTATTAACCACAGGTGATGCAATCGAATATCTGAAGATCTCCAAACCCACCTTTCTCAAGTATATCCGACTCGGAAGAATCAGGGCCATCAAGGCAGGGAAAGGGTGGAGAGTGCTTCATTCAGAATTGAACCGGTTTTTAAAGGGAGAGACAGGCCAATGAAAATTAAGAATTTAAAAATCTATTTGGGAATTTTCTTTTTTCTCTTCACCTTATCCCCGCCCATTCATGCGAAGAATTTGAAAGGGAAGATTCAGATTGGGATCATCCAATGGGCTGAGTCTCCCGCATCTTATAGTAGGACCCGTGAGGGGTTTATAGAAGGGATGAAGAATTTGGGCTATGAAAACGGAAAGAATGTTCAATTCGATATTCAGATTGCAGAAGGAGACAGAAAAAATGCCCAAGGGATTGCAAAGGATTTTGTTAGGAAAAAAGTTGATCTCATCTGTGCATTGGGCACCATTCCTTCTTTAGCGGCCCTTGAAGCCACAAAAGAAATTCCCATCGTCTATTCCATTGTCGGAGAACCCAAGGCGACTGGGATCATCGAATCCCGGCTCTCTTCGGGGAAAAATATCACAGGGGTCTCGATGAAGATTCCAATAGAGAAACAATTGGAAATGGTTCAGAAGGGAGTACCCAAATTGAAACGATTGGGAATCCTCTATTGCCTCTCGACACCTCAAGCTATTGTAACTGCTGAAGAGGCTAATCAGGCCGCAAAGAAATTGGGACTGGCCCCCCAAACTTGTTCGTTCCATTATGATCATTTAAGTCAATTGCCTTTAGTCACTGAGAACATGAGCAAGGGAGTGGATGCGATTTATATTCCTACTGATCCAATTCTGACCGCAAAAGAGAACCTCCTTAAAATTCTTGAAGTCACACATCGATTTAGAGTCCCTGTCATTGCGGTCAGTGATGATGCGGTGGAGTTAGGGGCCTTGATGGCCCTTCACTGTGATTTTAAAGAGATAGGAAAACAGGCAGCACCCATGGCAGTGAAGATTCTGAAGGGAATAAGGCCTACAGACATCCCCTCTCAGATGCCTTTGAGCCACCGGTTAACTGTAAATTTAAAGATGGCAAAAAAGTTGGGGATTACCTTAAATTCTCAATTTTTAAGTTTAGCCCATCGGGTGATCGAGTGAGGTGTCAAAGGAAAGTCGTCATTACGAGGAACGGAAGTGACGATGCAATCCCATAAGATTGCTTCGCTTCGCTCGCAATGACATCCTATGGAATGTTAACATAGAGAAGGAAGAGTCATGATCGGAAGAATTAAAAAAAGCTTGAGATTGAAATGGATGATTTTTTCCATCCTCCTGGCCACCATTCCCCTGTCCATTGCAGGCTTCCATATGATTCAAATTTTCCAGGAAAACTTGAAGAAATCGATTATTGAGGTTGAACAAAATAAGGCCAGTATGATTGTGGAGAGAACCCAGGCCTTTTTCAAGAATGTCACCGACAACCTTCTTTTTTTAGTAAGAGATGAAAATTTTAAAAAGGAAGACCCTTCCCATGCCACGGGACATTTAAATAATTTTCTTTATCAAAATGATTCCCTCATGGAATTGACTTTATTGAATGAAAAAGGACGGGAGACTATCAAGGTTTCGAAATACATGGTGGTGGGTCCGACCGATTTGAAGGACCAATCGAAGAGTCATATGTTTAGAAGGGTTTCAGAAGAAAAAATATTTTTTGGTAATCTACATCGCACCCCTGAAGGATTCCAAACCATGGTTATTGCGGTTCCTATCGAAGAATATAGAGGGAGAACAATCGGCGTATTAAGTGCAAAGATAAATCTTCAACACTTATTGAATTTGATTTCAAAGACCTGGATTGGAGAAAAGCGCTTGGTTTGTGTCATGGATCAAGAAGGTCATTTAATAACTGATCATCATTTTGATCCCCTTCTATTTGGTCCATTTTTAGATCAGGTCATCGCAGGGAAAGAGGGGAGTTTAGAGTATAAGCATCCTCAGGGGGAAGAGGTTTTGGTGATCTATAAGTCTTTAAAAGAGCTGATGAGATTGACCGTGATTGTTCAAGTCCCGATAAAAGAAATTTATAGGCCAGTTAGAGAGATTATTCATAGTGGTATTATATGGATTTTGATGACCCTCTCCGTTGCCATCCTTCTCAGTCTCTTCTTTACAAGAAAGTTAACCCTTCCGATAAAACGTTTGTCTAAAGGGATGGATGAAGTGGCGAAGGGAAATTTAGACACGCATATCCAGGCCACCACAAAGGATGAGGTAGGTTATCTCACAGAATCCTTCAATCAGATGATTCAGAATTTAAAACAATCTCAGGAAGGTTTAAAAGAGGCCGAGGAAAAATACAGAAGGATTTTCGAGAGCTCGAAGGATATGGTTTACATTACGAGTGTGGATGGAAGATTCGTTGATGTCAATCAGGCTGGTGTAGAGATGTTCGGTTATGAAAGTAAAGAAGAATTGATGAAGACTCATGTAAGAGATTCTTATCTCAATCCTGAGGAACGCAAGAGATTCCAAAATGAAATTGTCCAAGAAGGATTTACCAGAGATTTTGAGGTCAAACTGAAAAGAAAAGATGGGACTCCAATAGATGTATTAATTACAGCAAATGTCAGAAAAGATGATTCAGGGGATACCATTGGATATGAGGGGATTATTAAAGACGTCTCTCTCCGCAAGAAAATGGAAGAGGAACTTTATCAGAGAACCAAGGAACTCGAAACCCTTTATGACCTGAGCAGTTTGATCAATCAGTCACTGAATTTAGACCAGGTCCTCCCCATGGCTTTGGAGAGGGTATTACACCTCACAGGGTTTGAGATGGGGACTATCTATCTCGTCAGTGATGATAGAGAATGGCTGGAGCTAAAGCACCAACAAAACTATCCATCCCATCTGGTAGAAGCGGTAAAAAGGATTAAGTGGGGCGAAGGCGTTTCCGGATCCACAGTCGAAAGAAAGGAGGTTGTCATCTTCCCGATCGAAGAATATCCATCTCCTCATATTCTTCCCAACCTGATTGAAGAAAAGGTGAAATCACTGGTGGGGATTCCCTTGCTTTCCAAGGGAGAAGCAGTTGGCGCCATCTGCTTGACCAGCCGTTCTGATCGTCTTCTCGGACAGAATGAGGTCCATCTGCTTGAAAGTCTCGGGAATCAGGTCGGAATGGCCCTCCAAAATGCAAAGCTCTTTTCATCCGTGGAAAAGGCCAAGTCCGAATGGGAGACGACCTTCGATACGGTGACCGACCTCATCACCATCCGGGATAAAGACTTTAAAACCCTTCGAGCCAATCGGACAGCCTTCATAAGGTCTGGTTTAAAACCAGAGGAGATGATCGGAAAGAGGTGCTATGAAGTTTTACATCATCGAGATACACCCTGCGAAGAGTGTTATGTGACCGAGGCATTAAGAACCGGAAGACCCCAGTCGGGCGAAAGGGAAAGCGAATACCTGAAAGGGATCTTCCGTTACAACACCTATCCTGTCTACGATGAATCAGGGAAAGTTGTTGCCGTGGTCGACATGGCCAGGGAGATCACCGAAGAAAAAAGGATGGGGATTGAGAAAGAGGTAATCAATAATGTTTATAAAATATTGGCCTCCAGCCTCGATGTCAGAGAGGTGTTCAGGGCAGTCCATTCTGAATTGAAGAAAGTCCTGGATTCAGAAAGGATGACCATTGTCATTTTCGATAAGGATGGGGAAGGTGTTCGATTTTTTGCATTAGATAAAGACTATGAAATTAAAGAATTGATGGAAGGTGTCACATACCCCCTGAAAGGGACCCCTTCCGAAAAAGCGGCGCAAACGGGTCTTCCGGTCATCATCTCAAATACGGAAGAAAGTGATTACTGGACCAGTCAAAAATTACTGAAAGAGGGAATTCGTTCTTCCCTGGTTCTTCCATTGGAGTATAAAGAAAAGATCTTCGGCACGTTGAATTTCGGGTGTAAGGCGACCAGCCACTTTTCAGAGAGACATCTCAATATACTTCAACAGATTGTACCTGGATTGGCCATCTCCATCCAGAATGCTCTTTTGCTTGAAGAGATGAAGCAATCCGAAGAGAGATACAGGACGGTGGTGGAGGGAGCCCACGATGGTATCTGCGTGATTGAGAAAGATAACCGATTAAAGTTTGTCAATAAAAGATTAACAGAAATCCAAGGTTATCCTCGGGAGGAATTGATCGGGAAGGATTTTTGCGATTTAGTGGATGAAGAGAGCAAACGATTGATGGCAGATCGCTTTGCTCGGTGGGGGAGAGGAGAAAAATTATCGACGAGTTTTGAATTGAATGCTATACGCAAGGATGGAGATATCCGTAACATAGAGATCAATGGAAGAGTGATGAAAAGTTCGGAAAGTGAGATGGATTATATCGTTTTTGTGAAGGATATTACTGAAAAGAAGAAAATGGAGGAACAGTTGCTCCAGAACGAAAAACTAAGGTCCCTGGGAGAGATGGCGAGCGGCGTGGCTCACGATTTTAACAATGCCCTGGCCGCAATTCTTGGTAACACTCAACTTCTTCTCTATAATGCGCAGGATGAGGAGACCAGAGAAGCCCTCAAGACCATCGAAAAGGTGACGAGGGACAGCGCTCAAACGGTCAAGAGACTTCAGGAGTTTACGAGAAAGAGAACCCGCCAGGAACTTTTTAAGCTCGACGCCAATGCCATCGTAAAAGATGCCATCGAGATCACCAAGCCCAAATGGCGAAACGATGCCCAGGGCAAAGGGATTCACATTGAGGTATTATCATCATTAGGAGAAGTGCCGGGAGTGGCCGGGGATGCCTCTGAATTAAGGGAGGTCATCACCAATTTGATCTTCAATGCCGTGGAGGCCATGCCCCAGGGGGGAACGATTGAATTTCAAACCTTTCAGAAAGGAGAGGAGGTTCATATCCGGATTGCCGATACCGGCCTCGGAATGGATGAAGAGACCAGAAAGAAGATTTTTGAGCCCTTCTTTACGACGAAACCCTTTTCCAACACCGGTCTCGGGTTAAGCATGTCCTATGGCATCATCAGGCGTTTTAACGGAGAGATTAGAGTTGAGAGCAAGGTCGGATCCGGGACAGCCTTTACCATTGTCCTGCCTGTTGCCTTAGGAGGAAGAGAGACGGTGGTGTCCCACGACATAATTAAACCGGGGAAACCCGCCCGAATCTTGGTGATCGATGATGAGGATACGGTGAGAGAAGTGCTTGAAAAGATGCTTTCACAGGTCAACCATCAGGTCACCGTGGCCAAAAGCGGCGAAGAAGGGGTTCGACTCTTTGGTGAAAAGAAGTTTGACATTGTCCTGACCGACCTGGGAATGCCAGGGATGTCAGGCTGGGAGGTGTGCAAGAGCATTAAGAAAATAAAATCCTCCACACCGGTGGGGATGATCACAGGATGGGGGCTGGAAGTGGATGAGAGCAGAAAAGAAGAATCAGGCCTCGATTTTATTATCACAAAACCTTTTGATTTCAATAAGATTATAAGGTTGGTTTCGGAGAAGGTCGAATTCAGTGCGTAGCGCCTCAGAAGATTGATCTTGACATTGAAGCGGGTCACATGAAAGACTCAATCAGACGATAGGTAAAACTTATGGAATCCTTTTCATTCATCGATTTGAGTTTTCTTTATTTTGTCCTCTTCTCTTTTGTCCTGATCGCCCTGGTCCTCTTTATTCTTTACTTCATGGATGGACTGAAGGAAATAAGTAAATTTTTCAGGTGGAGGCAATATATCATTTATATTCTGGGATCCCTCTTCATCCTGGTCAGTTTCTCCCTCTCTTACTTTCTTTATCTCCACGGGCCCCTGTGGCTGGCCCTTTCGGTTCTCATCACCTTTAATGGAGCAGCGGCCTATTTTTTCTATAAATCGAGTAACACGATCAGCGAGGGTAAGAGATGAAGAGGATTTTCCTCCCCCTTCTCTTTTTATCGTTATCCCTTGTCGGTTCTCAGGCGATTGCAGAAATCGAAACCCTCTTTTCCGCAGAGGCGAACATCCGGGAGACCCTCCTGAACGAGATCGAGACACTTTCTGAGACCCTTGATCTTGCCCTCTATGAAATCACTTCAATCCATTTAGTCCAGGCCCTGATCAAGGCAAAAGAGCGGGGCGTCAAGATCCGTGTGGTTACGGATTCAAAACGGGCCAGGGTAAAAACTTCAAAAGTCAACCTTCTGATCAAACAGGGGATCTCCGTAAAAACCCTCGGCGAAAAAGAGAAAGGGACGATGAACCATCGCTTCGCCATCCTCGATGGAAAAAAAGTCATCACCGGCCCCCATGACTGGTCGGAAGGCTCTTGGAAAGGAAATTATGAGAGCCTTTTAATCGTTCAGGACATCGATCTGGTGGATTCCTACCAGAAAGAGTTTGACCGTCTCTGGCGGGAGAAGAGGATGATTAAATGAAGTTAGGAGTTTAGAATTAAGAGGTTAGAGTTAGGAAAAAAATAATTTCTTGCCTTTCTTCCCGATTCATCTATTTGTTCATCCCCCTCTTGACTGGACCTGTTTTTTCTTATATAGAATCATACTAATTTGACCTTTTAAAATCTGAGAAAGGAGGGTTTACATATGGGCAGGTTAAGACTGGTTGGTATTGTTTTTGGATTTTCAGCGTTTTTGTTGTTCTTCATCGCAGGGCTGGGTCAGGCGCAGGATACGATCAGGATCGGATTCTTCGCTCCCATCACAGGGCCGGCGGCGGCGGATGGCATGAGCGCCAAACATGCCGTTGAGCTGGGGTTGAAAGAGGTGAATGATGCAGGAGGGATCAAGGGGAAGAAAGTGGAGCTCATCATCTATGATGACCGTCTCAATCCACAGGAGGCAGTTGCCATCGCTAATAAGCTGCTTGAGAAGGATAAGGTGGTAGGCGTGGTCAGCGGTTCTTACAGCGGTCCAACCCGTGTGACCGCTCCCATTTTCCAGAAAGCCGGAATGCCTATGGTGGCGGGTTATGCTGTGCATCCTGATGTTACCTGGGACCCGACCCAGAAGAAACCGAACGACTTTATCTTTCGGAACGGGTATCTTGGCGAAGTCGAGGGAGCCGCGGCGGCTGAGTTTGCTGTGAAGAATTTGAAGGCCAAACGGATCTCTATCATTTCAATGGACAATGACTTCGGAAGGGCCATTACTGCTGGCTTTGCCGAAAGAGCGGAAAAACTTGGTTCCACGATCCTGACGAAACAGATGTATAAATTCCCAGGAGAAAAAGATTTCCGTCCCTTCCTCACCCGGATCAAGGAAGGCAATCCTGAGGTGATTTTTGCCGCGGGGTACTATAATGAAGGGGCCTCAATCGTCCGTCAGGCGAAGGAATTGGGGATCACCGCACAGATTTTGGGGGAAGAGGGTTTTGACTCCCCAAAATTTCTGGAGATCGCAGGCCCGGCTGCCGAAGGCGTGATCATTGCAACCAACCTGGACCGGGATGACCCCAGACCAGTGGTTCAGAATTTTTTAAGCAATTACCGGAAGGCCTATAACGAGGATGCGGATATGGTCGGAGCCTCCAGTTACGATGCCTTTATGATCCTCGTCAATGCCATTGCCAAAGTCGGGACGGACGCGAAGGCCATCCAGAAGGCGCTGCTCGAAACGAAGGATTACAATGGCCTGACCGGCAAGATCAGCCGCTTTGTTCAGGGCGAGGTCATCAAGCCTGTTCAGATACAGGTGGTCAGAGGCGGGAAGTTCCGGCGGCTTGCCGTGATCGACAATCCGGAAGTGATCACGCCGCCGACTAAACAATAGGCTCAAGGTGCAAGGCTCAAGGTTGGAGGATCGCTCCGCTTGAGGGTTGAGGCAAAAGACTTAACCTCTATCCTCAAGTCCTGCGAAGCGGGACGCTCCTCTGACCTCAAACGGTCTAATATGCTCTGGCAACAATTAGCTAATGGAATTGCCATGGGAAGCGTTTACGCCCTTATCTCCCTCGGGCTGACGATGGTCTATGGCATCCTCCGCATCCTGCATGTCGCCCATGCCGGCGTCTACACGCTGGGGGCGTATATCGGCCTGTTCTCTTTCAGGCTCGTGGGGGACTTCTGGGTTTCATTGTTGATCGGAATGGCCGGGTCTGCGGTTGCCGGATATCTCATCGAACGGTTTTTATACTCGCCGCTTCTTCATCTGCCAAGAATAGCGCCGCTCATCGTCTCCATCGGTCTTTTTATCGCCATGGAAGAAGCCTTTCGCATCATTGCCGGGCCCCATACCCTTACCTATAATGCCCGTATCGGGATCGGGGACCTCTCCATCGGGAGTTTCCGTCTCACAGAAACGCAGATCCTCATCCTCTTTGTGACATTTGCGGCCTTGATTTTCCTCTGGGCCTTTCTTACAAAAACCCGGACCGGGTTGGCCATGAGGGCCTGCGCCCAGGATGCTGAAACAGCTTCTTCCTTCGGCGTGAATGTGAAGGCGATCATTGCGGTAAACTTTCTGTTTGGTTCAGCCATGGCCGGCGCCGCAGGAGTGCTCATCGGGGTCTACGACAACCAGGTCTGGCCGACCATGGGGGCCATTCCGGCCTATAAGGCCCTGGCCATCGTTGTTTTAGGAGGATTGGGAAATATTCCGGGCACTGTGCTCGCGGCCATTGGCGTCGGATTGGCCGAAACCTTTTTCATCGGCATTCTTGCCATCCCCTTTCCAAGGGATGCAGTGGCTTTTATTGCAATGATTCTGGTCCTGATGTTTAAACCGTATGGGCTGTTAGGGAAAGCATAGGAAAACACATTGCAAATTGAAAATTGAAAAATGAAAAATGCAAAATGGAAAGATCGTTAAATCGGTGATTTGGATTAGTTATGGGAGCATTCTGCATTACAAGAAAAAAAAGAATTTTAGTAACACTTTAGCTGTTTGAAAACATTTGTAAAATCCCTCCCGACCTCCCTTTGTCAAAGGGAGGAGATAAAGGTTTCCCCCTTTGGAAAAGGGGGATGAAGGGGGATTTTATGATGATTCTTTTGATCAATTGACTCATGAAACTATTCTTTTTATAAGGCAAATTGTTACGAAATGATCAGCGGCTATCTCATCACCATTCTTATCACGATCATCATCTATGCCATGCTGGCCCATAGTCTCAACATCATCACAGGCCATGCAGGGCAGATCTCCCTCGGACATGCGGCTTTCTTAGGCATCGGCGCCTATGCCTCAGCCTTGCTCTATACGGAGGCGGGTTTCCCATTCTGGTTATCCGTCCCTCTATCAGGCCTTGTTGCAGGAGCTATCGGAGCCCTTCTCGCTATCCCCTGCCTGCGTGTCCGGGATGATTTTCTGGCCATCACGACCATGGGCATCGGTTTTGTTGCAGAAGCCGTTTTCCTCTACACACCCTTTTTCGGGGGAGCAATGGGTATCGGCGGGATCAATCTTCCCGGTTGGTTTGGCCGGGAGGTGACCAAGTCTGAATACTTCTTGCTCATCGTTCTGGTCTTTGGATTTCTTCTTTTCCTTGATCATCGCATGGGTCGTTCATGGATCGGTTTGGCCTGGGCCTCGATCCGCGAGGATGAACAGGCGGCAGGAGCGATGGGAGTGGATGTCGTGCGATTCAAAGTGCTCGCTTTCATCCTGGGCAGCGCCATTGCTGGCCTTGCCGGAGGGTTTTACGCCCATTTCCTGACGTTCATCATGCCCCAGAATTTCGGATTCGGCCAATCGATTGTCATCCTCTGTATGGTCGTATTCGGCGGAATCGGCACACGGTGGGGTCCCGTCCTGGGCGCTGTGATCTTGGGGATTCTGCCGGAAATCTTCCGTCCCATTATGGAGTATCGAACCTTTCTCTATGGACTTTTGCTTCTGGCCATGATGCGTTTTCAGCCCGGAGGCATCCTGGGAGCGGAGTCCATCCTTCCGAAAGTGATGCGGCGATATATTTTTCGTCCGGCGAACCAGGAGTGAACCGATGCCTCTTCTTGAAGTGTCCGGCCTGAGTAAAGAATTCGACGGCCTGAGAGCCCTGGACGGAGTGGACTTTTCCGCCGATGAAGCAGAGATCCTGGGTGTCATCGGCCCAAATGGAGCAGGAAAAACCACGCTTTTCAACATCATCTCCGGCATCTTGCCTCCGTCAAACGGGAAGATAAGCTTTCAGGGGAAGACGATCCACCGTCTCAAAACCCATCAGATCAGTCGTTTGGGGATAGGCAGGACGTTTCAACTCGTTCGCCCTTTTCAGAACCTGGATGTGGAGACCAATATTCTGGTCGCTTCCGGACACCCATACTATCCTTCCTTTCGAAAATCCTTCGCGCCTTTTCGGAAACCTGAAATCCTTGAAGAGGTTCAAAAGCTCATTGATCGGACCGGACTTCGCCTCTATGCCAGACAGATAGCGAAAAACCTTCCCCTTGGCATTAAAAAGCGATTAGAGATCGCCCGTGCGCTTGCCCTCAAGCCCCGTCTCCTCCTTCTGGATGAACCCTCGGGCGGCCTGCGCTTTGAAGAATCGGTTCAGCTCATGGAACTGATCCGGCAGATCCGGGAACAGGGAATCGGGGTTCTTCTCATCGAGCATAACATGCAGGTCATCATGGACCTCTGCAAACGGATTGTCGTTCTGGATCATGGCTCAAAGATTGCGGAAGGTTCTCCTGAGGAGATTCGTTCAAACCCCCAGGTGATCCAGGCCTACTTAGGAAAGGAATCCTGATATGCTTGAAGTGCGGGGGATAGAGGTTTCTTATGGCGAGTTTTTAGCCTTGAAAGGGGTGAGCTTCACGGTCAAAGAGGGTGAACTGGTCACCATCATCGGAGCCAATGGAGCCGGTAAAAGCACGATTCTCCGGGCGGTGATGGGCCTGGAAAAGTGCCGAAAAGGCGAAATCCTCTTTCAGGGAGAGGAGATTACGGAAAGTCCTTCCCACCATCGTGCACGCCTGGGCGTGAGCATGGTCCCCGAAGGCCGGAAGTCTTTCCCGGACCTAACGGTCATGGAAAATCTTCTGATGGGCGGCTACATCGAAAAAAATCGCAGGGAGGTTCAGTCCCGGATGGAAGAGGCATTTGACCTTTTCCCCGTGCTCAAAGAGAGGCGGAATCAGGTGGGCAAGACGCTGAGCGGCGGCGAACAGCAGATGCTGGCCATCGGCAGGGCATTGATGTCCAGACCCCGGCTAATCCTGATGGATGAAATCTCTCTGGGGTTGATGCCGATCTATGTGGAAGAGACGTTCAAAGTGATCAAAAATCTTCACCGGCAGGGGGTGACCATCCTGCTCGTGGAACAAAACGCCCGCAAAGCGCTTTCTGTGGCGGACCGGGGCTACGTTCTTGAAACAGGGGAAGTGGTCCTGAGCGATACCAGCCAGAAATTAGCCAATGACCCTCAGGTCCAAAAAGCCTACCTGGGTGGAACGTAAAGAAGGAGACCCTGCCAGAGGTGAATCATGGAAAGGAAAAAAGTCGATAGGCGGGGACTGCTGCAGGTCTAACCCCGTCGCCAATATAGGCGAGACAAGAATGTCCCGCCTATCGGGTGTAATTAAATTTTTGCCCGGGATTTTGTAACCTATCTTGGCGGAACCTAAAGAAGGGCACCCTGCCCGAGGTAAAAACATGGAGAAGAAAAAAGTTGAAGTGAAAGAAAAGGTCGAAACCCTGACTGGTGTTCAGGTGGGGATCAAAGCGCCCAGAGGGTCAAAGATCACCTGTAAGAGCTGGCAGACCGAAGCCGCCATGAGGATGCTGATGAACAACCTCGACCCGGAGGTGGCGGAGAAGCCGGCAGAACTGATTGTCTATGGGGGATCCGGAAAAGCGGCGCGGAACTGGGAGGCATACCATCTTCTGGTAAAATGCCTGACGAATTTGGAAAACGACGAGACGTTGCTCGTCCAATCGGGAAAGCCTGTTGGCATCTTCAAGACACATTCGGATGCGCCGAGGGTCCTGATCTCCAATTCGATGCTCGTCCCCAACTGGGCCAACTGGGAAAAATTCAGGGAGTTAGAGGAACTTGGGCTGACGATGTACGGACAGATGACGGCAGGGAGCTGGATCTATATCGGCACGCAGGGAATCCTTCAGGGGACTTATGAGACCTTTGCCTCCGCCGCTCAAAAACATTTCAACGGGTCTCTCAAGGGAAGGCTCATTCTTTCCGCCGGTCTGGGGGGAATGGGAGGAGCCCAGCCATTGGCTGCCACGATGAATGACGGGGTTTTCCTGGGTGTGGAAGTTGACCCCGATAGAATCAAACGGCGTCTCGAAACAGGATACCTCGATGTGATGGCGGATCATCTGGAAGATGCGCTCATCCTGGCTCTCGGTGCGAAAGAGAAGGGAATTCCAAAATCCATCGGTTTATTGGGAAATGCCGCGGAAATTCTTCCTGAGATCGTAAAAAGGGGGATTGTTCCGGACCTCGTTACTGACCAGACCTCAGCCCACGATGCCTTAAATGGATATGTACCAGCAGGACTTAGCCTCGATGAAGCGATTGAGCTTCGAAGGAAGGATTCGAAAGAATATATCCGCCGGGCAATGGAGTCGATGGCTGTTCATGTCCGGGCGATGCTGGAATTTCAGAAGATGGGATCGATCGTCTTCGACTACGGCAATAACATCCGGGCGCAGGCCTTTCAGGCTGGTGTAAAAGATGCCTTCAGCTATCCCGGATTTGTCCCTGCCTTTATCCGGCCTCTCTTCTGCGAAGGGAAGGGTCCGTTCCGGTGGGCTGCCCTTTCAGGCGATCCTGAAGATATCTATAAAACCGATGAAGCCATTTTGAAGGAGTTTCCGGATGATCTTTCTTTAGCGAGATGGATGCATCTGGCCAGGGAGAAAGTAAAATTTCAGGGGCTTCCGGCAAGGATCTGCTGGCTGGGTTATGGCCAGAGGGCGCGCATCGGAAAGGTGTTTAATGATATGGTCGCCAGAGGGGAATTGAAGGCGCCCATTGTGATCGGAAGGGATCATCTCGACAGCGGTTCAGTCGCTTCCCCCTATCGCGAAACAGAGGGGATGAAAGATGGGAGCGATGCCATAGCGGACTGGCCCATTCTGAATGCCCTCCTCAACGTTGCAGCAGGAGCGACCTGGGTCTCGGTCCATCATGGAGGGGGAGTAGGGATCGGCTATTCGATCCATGCGGGCATGGTGGTTGTAGTCGATGGGACAAAGGATGCGGCAAGAAGGCTGGAAAGAGTATTAACGACCGATCCCGGCACGGGGGTAATGCGCCATACGGACGCCGGATATGAAGAGGCAGTTGAGACCGCCAAAGGAAAAGGGATCAAAATCCCAGGTGTGACGATATTCGAGAAATAAACCACCAAAATATTTTTTTCCCTTTCGATCAATTTATCACCTTCCCCCCTTTGTGGGGGAAGGTTGGGATGGGGGGATGGACAGAATTAGACCAAGGCAGTTAAGAAAGAATATGACAGATGCTGAACGTTTATTATGGAGACATTTACGACTTCGTCAGATTTCTGGATATAAGTTTCGGAGACAACAACCTATTGGAAGATATATTGTTGATTTTGTCTGTTTTGAGAAAAAATTGATCATTGAAGTTAATGGAGGACAACATGCTGATCAATTGGCATATGACGCAAAGCGAAGTGCATGGTTGGAGAAAGAGGGGTTTCATATTCTGAGATTCTGGGATAATCAGGTTTTAAATGAAACGGATGGAGTTAAAGAGATAATCAATGATGCATTGGGCAGTCCATCTTGTCCCCCCCACCTTAATCCTCCCCCACAAGAGGGGAGGTCGAATAAATGAGTACCAAAAATTAGCGGTGATTTTATGACCACAGTCATTCTTAATGGCAAACATCTCACGTTAGAACAGGTTTGGGAAGTCGCTGAAGGAAGGGTCAGGGTGAAGATTTCCCCTTCCGTCAACAAGAAGATGAGGCGCTCAAGGGATTTCGTGGAGAAGGCTCTTGAGCAGGGGGAGAAGATTTATGGAGTGACTACAGGGTTTGGCCTGCTCTCCGATCAGGTGATCGATCACTCACAGATCGAAGCCCTTCAGAGAAACCTCATCCGGAGCCATTGTGTGGGGGTAGGCCCTTATTTCGACGAGAAGACGACACGGGCGATCATGCTGCTGAGAGCCAATGTCCTCGCCATGGGCTATTCCGGGACTCGGATGGAAGTCCTGGAGACGCTCTTGGAGATGATCAACCAAAGAGTCCATCCTCTTATTCCGGAACAGGGTTCAGTGGGAGCCAGTGGAGATCTGGCGCCGCTGGCTCATCTCGCATCGGTCCTGATGGGCGAGGGAGAGGCCTTTTTCCATGGGAAGAGGATGTCGGGGAAGAAGGCAATGGAGAAGGCCGGCATTCCCATCCTCACCCTGAAAGCCAAAGAGGGTCTTTCAATGATCAATGGCACTCAGGTGATGACGGCCGTGGGAATTCTCTCCCTTCTCAGGACAGAGCAGCTCTGCAAGCTGGCTGATATCGTGGGGGCATGCACATTAGATGCATTGAAGGGAACGCTCTCGGCTTTTGATCCTGATATTCAGAAAGTCCGTCCTTTTCCGGGACACCTTGCCGTTTCAAAAAATTTTCAGAAGTTATGCAGGAAGAGTGAGATTGAAGAATCTCATAAATTTTGTTCCAGGATCCAGGATGCCTATTCGGTTCGGTGCATTCCGCAAGTTCACGGCGCGGTGAGAGATGGTCTCTCTTTTGTCCGCAAGATCCTCGACATTGAAGTGAACTCTGCCACGGATAATCCCCTCATCTTTGCCGATCAGGGAAAGATCCTCAATTGCGGAAATTTTCATGGAGAGCCTGTTGCCTTTGCCATGGACCTCCTTGGAATTGTTGTCTCTGAGCTGGGAAGCATCTCGGAGAGGAGGATTGAGAAACTGATCAATCCGGCGCTGTCCGGATTGCCCGCCTTTCTCACCGCCGAAGGCGGACTTCATTCGGGGCTGATGATGGTTCAGGTGAGCGCGGCGGCCCTGGCCTCTGAAAATAAAGTTCTTGCCCATCCGGCCAGCGTTGACTCCATCCCCACCTCCGCGGACAAGGAGGATCATGTCTCCATGGGAACGATTGCCGCAAGAAAGGGGAGGGATATCGTGAGGAATGTGGAACATATCCTGGCCATGGAACTTTTATGCGCCACACAGGGCCTGGAATTTCTGCTTCCCCTGAGGCCTGGGATCGGGGTCCAGGAAGCCTGTTGCGTTGTCCGGGAGAAAGTTCCCGTCATCAAAGGGGATCGAAGGTTCAGCACGGATATCAAAAAGATTCAGCACCTGATCGAATCCGGCAAATTGTTGAGAAGGGTTGAAAAGGTTGTCGGGAATTTGAATTAGCCGAAGAGCAGGCCCGGAAGCCAGGTGGCAATCTTTGGAAAGAAGAAAACGAGCCCCAATCCGATCATCTGGAGTATCATAAAGTCCATCATTCCCCTGTAGATATCCCTCAGCTCCCATCCCGGAGCCACGGCTTTGAGATAGTAGGCAGCCATCGCCACGGGCGGAGAGAGAAAGGCGGTCTGCAAATTGACGGCAACCAGCGTTGTAAACCAGAGGAGATCCATCTTCAGTTCCTGGACCACCGGAAGGAAGATCGGGAGAAAGATGAAGACAATGGCTGGCCATTCGAGGGGCCATCCAAGAATGAAGATGATCAGCATGACCAAAGCGATCAGTCCCAGAGGATGAATCTCAAGGCCCAGCAGGGATTTGGCGATCATGGTGCTCGTCCCCAGCCGTGTGAAGACCGCGCCATAAATATTGGAAGCCATGCCGAGAAAGAGGATCATGCTCGAGGTCTGGAGCGTCTTATAAACAGACTCTTTGAGGGTTGACCAGGTGAGCCGGCGGTAGAGCAGGGTCAGGATGATAGAGCCGGTGGAGGCCATTGCCGCCGCCTCTGTCGGGGTCGCCAGTCCCATGATGATACTGCCCAGAGCGGCAAAGATGATGAATCCCATCGGGAGGATCCCTGATAAGAATTCGGTTAAGATCTTTCGGGTTGAGGTGAGCCGCTCCTCCGGAGGAAGGGGGGGGCCGAGCTCCGGTTTGAGATGGCTTTTAATCATCGTGTAACCGATATAGAGGCTGGCGAGGAGGATTCCCGGGAGGATAGCTGCACCAAAGAGTTTAACAACAGAAACACCTGCTATGGGTCCCATGACGACAAGCATGACGCTGGGAGGGATCAGGATGCCAAGCGTGCCACCTGCAGTGATGGTGCCTGCGGAAAGCCTCACATCATATTTGCTCTTCATCATGGCTGGAGCCGCCATGATCCCGATGACCGTGACCGATGCGCCGATAATTCCGGTTGCCGTGGCAAAGATCGTGGCGGTCAGAAGAACGCCAAGATAGAGAGAGCCTCTCACCCCGCCAAGCATGTGCTGGAAAGAGGTGAAGAGACGCTCCATCAGCCCGGCCTTTTCGAGGAGGTGCCCCATAAAAATGAACAGGGGCACCGCGGCCAGGGTCTCCTCTTTCATCACACCAAGGGTTTGATAGACCATCAAAGGAAAGACCGTATCGCCAAAACCGATATAGCCAAATACGGTCGAGAGAATGATCAGGGTAAAGGCGATCGGGAATCCAGCAAAGATTCCGGTTAAGAGCGCGGCTAAGAGGATCAGGCCGAGATACTCGGAACTCATATCCACTCTCCCTTCAGAACGGCATGTAAACTCTTTAGAAACTCCGAGATACCCTGAACCATCAGGAGAAGGGCGGTCAGTGGAATAATGGTCTTAAAGGGGTAGAGAGGAGGTCTCCAGGGGCTGAGATCGGATTTCTCCAGAATCATCCAGGAATGAATCGTCACCTCCAGGCCGGAAATGAAGAAGAAGATCATTCCCGGGAAGAAGAGGAAGAAGTAGGAGATGACATTGACCCAGCCCTGCCGTCGCGGGGACCAGCGGTCATAAAGCATGTCGGTTCGGATATGTCCATTTTTTTTCAGGGTATAAGCCGCCCCTAACATGAAGAGGCTTCCATAAAGCATGTAGGCCACGTCATAGGCCCAGACCGTGGGAGAATTGAAACCATAGCGGGCAATGACCTCATAGGTCAAGCCGAAGATGAGGGGGATGATCAGCCAGCCGACGATTTTGCCCGACCACTCACCGATCGTGTCAATGATCCGGATGGTCGCCTGAATGCCCTTCGGGAATTGATTCATGTTGTATTTTTGCCCGTGTCAAAGGTAGAGAAAAAGAGAGTAGGGAACGGTTGAAAACCGTTCCCCAGGGTGAGATCTATTCAACTGCAAATCCGGCCTTAAGGTTTAATCACTTTGTATGGGTTAACACCCTTCCAGTAATGGTCAGCGATCATATCATAGGGAGGGTGGCTCACCTGCCGGAAAGGAACCATCCGATTCGCCCAGGCTTTCTGGGAAGCCAGAACTTTACCAAAGAAAGGACTCTCTTTGGATTTACGTTCCGCCAGTCGATCCCAGGCTTTGAGCATCTCCATGATCATCTCCTTGGAGGTTTCAACCACACTTACTCCATGTTTCGAGACCATGGTTTCGAGATCTTTAACATTCTGATCCATATGTTTCAGAGAAAAATGGAGGGTTTCTGCGATACAGGCCGCCCTGACGATTGCTTTGAGGTCAGGAGGAAGCTCATCCCACTTTTTACGATTGATAAAGATTTCCATATTCCCGGTGGGCTGATGAATGCTCGGCATATGGAAGAATTTGCGAACATTGTGAAGCCCGATGGACATATCTGCGCTCGGAGAATGGAACTCAGCCGCATCAATGACTCCTCTCTCAAGAGAAGGAACGATTTCACCGCCCGGCAGAATGACAACGGACATTCCCATCTCTTTGAACAACTCAGCCGCCATTCCAGCTGTTCTGAATTTAACTCCTTTGAATTCCGCTGTTGATTTGATCGGTTTTCTGAACCAGCCTAACGGCTCCGGGGGATCGATAGAACTTGGGAAAGCCACCACATCGAATTTCAATTCTTTCTGCAGGAGATCGTTATAGAGCTCTATCCCGCCACCGATATAGAGCCAGCTCATGTAATCGTCATTCCCCATACCGAAGGGACCGCCCCCGGGAGAACCAAAAAGGGCGACGGCAGGATGTTTCCCACCCCAGAATCCAGCCCACCCATGGCCTGCATCGATGACACCTTTATGAACGGCATCAAGGACTTCAAAGGCGGGCACAATGGCACCGGCAGGAAGAAGTTCGATCTTTAATCTGCCGCCTGCCATTTCTTCAAGTCTGGCCACCAGGTCTTTGGGATTCACATATTCATAAGCCCCGGCCGAAAATGCGCTTTGCATCTTCCAGGTGTAAACCTTTGTCTGTGCGCTAACTGAACCTGAAATGATTAACAACGAAATCCAGACGACCGCAAGAATGACAACACACTTTTTCATCTTCATTCAGGCACCTCCTTTAATAAAATTTGCAAAAAATTTAATATGTTCCAGCATGTTTGTCAAATGATTTATCTACGCCACAATCTCCTTGACATAATCGGTTGATTCATTAAAATGAGCACATCGCACAGAAAAAAGTCTAACGGTCAGGGTAACGAGGCCCGTATCTTTAGTAGAAGGTTACGGCTATCGTATGTAAATGCTTTTAAACGTAACCATAACCGATAACCGAAACGGGCTTCGTAGCCGTAACCCTTACCCAAAGAACACTATCATCCTTCGAGGGTGACGCTCCACCGTAAAAAATTGTCCGTTATTAATTCAAAGAAAGGACATCAAACGTTGAAGATTGAAAAATTGGCGCGAAAGAACATTTTGAAGATCGCTTCCTATGTTCCCGGGAAGTCGATCGAGGAGGTTCAGAAAGAGCACGGTGCGAAGCAATGGATCAAGCTGGCATCGAATGAGAATGTGCTGGGACCCTCTCCGAAAGCCGTCGAAGCTGTCCGCAAAGAGCTTTCGAAGATTCATCTTTATCCAGAAGGGCCCTGTTCGATCCTGAGGCAGGCGATCAGCCAGAAATTTTCATTGCCTGAAAAGAGGGTGGTCATCTCCAACGGGGCGGATAACCTGATCCTGATGATCGGTTGCGCCTTTGTCAATGAAGGCGATGAGGTGATCATGGCCGATCCCACGTTCTCCGTCTATACCAATGTGACACAGATCATGGGAGGGAAGGTCGTCAAGGTGAAGTTGAAAGGGTTCACACACGATCTGGAGGGTATGTTGAAGAGGGTGAACCGGAAGACCAAACTGGTCTTCGTCTGCAATCCCAATAACCCGACCGGAACGACGGTGAACAGGAAATCGTTCGATTCTTTTCTCTCCAGACTTCCGGATCGCATCATCGTCATTCTTGATGAGGCCTACGGAGAGTTTGCGGAAGACCCATCCAGTCCCCACGGCCTCGATTATGTCGGAAAGAAGCAGGTGATTCTCCTGAGGACCTTCTCAAAAGTTTACGGCCTGGCGGGTTTGAGAATCGGTTATGCCCTGGGGAGAGAAGATTTAATCGATTGCCTTTATCAGGTGAGAGAGCCTTTTCCTGTTCACCGGCTCGCCCAGGCAGCGGCGGTAGCCGCTTTGAAGGATGAGAAGCATGCGGTCCGGTCGGTTCAAATGGTTTGTGAGGGGAGGGGATACCTTTATAAGGAACTGAGCAGGATCGGACTTTCCTATGTGCCCAGCCAGGCCAACTTCATCTTCATCGATTTTCATAAGGATTCAGAAGAGGTTTTCAGGGCTCTTCTCAAAGAGGGGATTATCATCCGGCCGGGGAAGGCATGGGGGTATCCGACCTTCGGGAGGGTGACGATTGGAGGGAGGACGGAGAACCGCAGGTTTATTAAGGCGTTGACGAAAATCTATGGACGATAGACGAGCGACGACGGACGATGGACGATGAACCGGGAACGAATAACGAATGACTGAAATCGATCTTATCATCAAAAACACCAAAGAACTTCTTACCCTATCGTCCTCCTTTGGGGATGAATCAGGGCTGGGAATCATACCTGACGGCGCCATCGCCATTAAGGAAGGCAGGATCTTCTGGGTTGGGAAGACGGGTGAGCTCCCAAAAGATTTTATCCTGGGTTCAGAAGGACAAGAGATCGATGCAACGGGAAAAGTGGTGATGCCAGGACTGATTGATTCGCACACCCATCTCATCTTTGCGGGTTCAAGGGAGAATGAATTCGAACAGAGGATTCAGGGTCTCACGTATCTTGAGATTGCGGGCAGGGGAGGTGGAATTCTTTCAACCGTTGAGGCGACGAGAAGAGCTTCTTTTGAGGACCTCTTCTCTTTTGGGAAGAGGAGGCTTGATCGGCTTCTTACAAAAGGAGTGACGACCGTTGAGGCCAAAAGCGGTTACGGACTTTCACTTGAGGATGAACTAAAGATCCTCCGGGTGATGAAAGCATTGCAGGGAGATCATCCCGTGGACATCGTCCCAACCTTTCTTGGAGCTCATACCCTTCCGAAGGAGTTTAGAGAGGAGAGGAGACGGTATATTGACCTCCTCACCCGGGAGATGATCCCAGAGGTTGCCAGAGAAGGGCTGGCGGAATTCTGCGATGTCTTCTGTGAGGAGAAGGCTTTTACTCTCGAGGAGTCGAGGGAAATCCTTGAGACCGGAAAAAAGTATGGCCTCAAGCTAAAGATCCATGCGGATCAACTGAGTCCGGGCGGCGGAGCGGAATTAGCGGCTGAGGTCGGAGCCTATTCTGCGGATCATCTCGAATATGTGAGCCAGAATGGGATCGAACGGATGGCGGAGAAAGGGGTTACGGCGGTTCTTTTACCCGGAGCCAGTTTCTTTCTCTCAATGAAGAAATATCCTCCGGCAAGGGAGATGATTGAAAGGGGCGTCAGGGTCTCTCTTTCCACTGATTTGAACCCGGGTTCCTCAATGACCGAATCCCTTCCTTTAATGATGACCATGGGCTGTCTCTTCTTCAGAATGACTCCCAGAGAGGCGATCCAGGCTGTTACGGTCCATGCGGCCAGGTCGATGGGAAAAGAGGAGGAGATCGGGAGCCTCGATACAGGAAAGAAGGCCGATCTGATCCTGCTCGATATTCCGAATTATAAGTATCTTCCTTACCATTTTGGAGCGGATCATGTGGAGATTGTCATTAAGAGTGGCAAAGTAGTTTATCAAAAACCAGTGATCAATGACCAATGACCAATGGCCAATGATCATTTTCCACAAGACTATGAGACGATGAGACTATAAGACTATAAGACAATGAGACTACTTGAATGTGTCCCCAATATCAGCGAGGGAAGAGATCCCGAAAAAATTGGATCCGTCGCCGAAGAGATCACCAGGCATAAGAAGGTCAGGCTTCTCAACATCTCCTCGGATAAGGACCACCACCGGAGTGTCTTCACTTTTGTGGGTGAACCGGAGGCGGTGAAAGAGGCGGCCCTCTCCTTTTCCCTGAAGGCCATTGACCTCATCGATATGAGAGAGCACAAGGGAGAACATCCCCGTTTAGGGGCGGTAGATGTCGTTCCCTTTGTCCCCATTCATGGGGTCGAGATGGAGGAGGCAATAAGGATAGCCAGGGAATTTGGGAAAGCGCTGGGAAGAAAAGGAATTCCCATCTTCTTTTATGAAGAGGCGGCTCTCCGAAAGGAGAGAAGAGATCTGCCAACGATTCGAAAAGGTGAGTATGAAGGCCTTCCGGAAAAGTTGAGAGATCCAGCGTGGGAACCCGACGAGGGACCAAGGGAATTCAATCCGAAGTCGGGAGCAACCGTAGTGGGAGCAAGATTTCCACTCATCGCTTACAATGTGAACCTCAAGAGTCAGGACCTCAATCTGGCAAAGGAGATTGCAAAGAAGGTGAGGTTTAAAGACGGCGGGTTCCCCCATGTCAGGGCCATGGGCGTGGAATTGAAAGAGAAGGGATTGATTCAGGTCTCAATGAACCTGACCCATTACCGGGTCACCAATATCCCGAAGGTCTTTGATTTCATAGAAAGAGAAGCGCTTAAAAATGGGGTAGAAGTTGAGGGCTCCGAGATTGTGGGACTGATCCCCCTAACTGTTTTGGAAGGTATAGCCCAGCATTATTTAAAATATCCGGAATTTTCAACGAATCAGGTCATCGAACAACGGATTTTAGAGTTTGAATAAAATTCCTCAACTTCCCCTCCTTTGATGCCTGCCTGCCGGTAGGCAGGGGGGAGGGATAGCCTGCCTGCCGGTAGGCAGGGGTGGGGTGCATAGGAGGAGATATGGACATAAAACGATTCTTGGACAAAGTTGCTTCGGACAGCCCGACTCCAGGTGGAGGAAGTGCTTCTGCTCTGGTGGGGGCTATCTCAGCCTCACTGGTTGCCATGGTGGCTGGTCTCTCTTCAAAGAAAGATAAGGAGAAGCAGAAGGAGATGGGAGAGATCAAAAAGAAGGCTCTAACTCTTCAGAGAAGGCTCTCCCTTGCCGTTGATGAAGATGCGAAATCATTCGAGGAGGTAATCCATGCCTTTCGACTTCCCAGAAAGACAGAGAGGGAACGTATTAGGCGGATCAGGGCCATCCAGAAGGCTTATCAGAAGGCCACGGTGACACCCCAGCTGGTATGTCAGGAGTCCATTCAACTTCTGGAGTATTCACGGCTTCTCATCCTGAAAGGCAATCCGAATGCCGCCAGCGACACAGGAGTGGCGGCTTTTCTTGCGGATGCAGCCCTGGCCGGAGGCTTGCTCAATATCGGCATTAATCTGGTTCCGGTGACGGATAAGGGTTTTTTGAAAAAGATGCGTTCATTGATGGCAGGTTGGGCCAAGGAGAGAAATCGGCTGATGGGAGAGATTTTTGAGGCTCTTACCCGAATTGGGTAGACCCTGCAATTCGGCGGGGAATGCCCCTGGTGGGACAGGGATAAAATCGAAATGGAGCGCTCAGACCACTACAACACTGTTTCCCTGAAGATAGAGAAAAGAAGGCAGGAAGCCACTTGCATTTCCGAGAATGGAGATGCAGTGGCTTCCCTATTTCGTTTTTAAGATGAGTTCAGTCTTACTTCTTGGGCGGGACGATGGCGTCCTTGCAAGCCTTGGCAACACGCATCTTCACCACGGTTTTTGCCGGGATGTTGATCGCTTCACCCGTTGCCGGATTTCTTCCCACACGCGCTTTCCGTTTCACTAAAACGAGCTTGCCAATGCCGGGGAAGGTGAAGGCGCCTGCTTTCTTGGTTTCGGTGACAGCCAGGGTGGCCATCTCATCGATGATGGACCCGGCCAACTTCTTGGAGAGATCGAACTTGTTTGCAACATAGGAGACGATCTGTGATTTGGTAAGCGGTTTCTTTCCTGCCATAACTGTGCCCTCCTCGAAAGAAAATATTTATTTGTGAGAATTATACAAGATAGTTTCAAAAAAGCAAGTAAAAAAAAGGTCACTTCATTAGGATGCCTCTTTTTTGACCCTCCCTACGTGAGTTCTGTGCTATCTCGGTGCTCATTGAGGTCCCGCCGGATCTCCGACACATTTGCCTTTATTAAAAGGACCTCAGATTCCAGTCTCTGGAACCGTTCTTCTTCGGCCTGTTCGTGACGGTCAAGCTTCTCATTTACCATATTAAAAGCCTCGATCACCGTATCGAACTTCTCCTTCACATCTTCCAGGACAATATTCAGTTCATCCGACATGACGGCCCCTCAAAGTTAGTAAACTAACCTAAATCTTTTTAAACTCCCTGTCAACTCAAAAATGATGATCTCGTAAAAAGTCCCTTTAGTCCTGGTTTTGTCATTCCGGCGAAAGCCGGAATCCAGTGTTTTCAATCGGTTAAGAATTCCTGGACTCCGGTTTTCACCGGAGTGACGACTTTTTACGATTCCATCAAAAATGTAATGTCAAAAATGTAATGTAAAAATGTAATGGGAAGCTAAAGACAGAAGATTGGAAGGGTTAACACCTATTGTAGTGTTACAGCAATGACTTTACAGTATTGTCATTCCGGACTTGATCCGGAATCCAGTGTTTTGATTCTGGATTCCTGCTTCCGCAGGAATGACAGAATTGGAGGTAATTGTAAAACCGCTACTGTAACAATACACTACTATGGACACTAACGAAAAAGAGGCCACAGCGTCGATGCCGTAACCTCTTGATTTTTTTGGAGCGGGCAACGGGGATCGAACCCGCGACCCTCGGCTTGGGAAGCCGATGCTCTACCAGCTGAGCTATGCCCGCATTTTAGTCCCTTAGTCCATAGTCCTTTAGTCCAATAGTGTATCTGACGACAACAATATAAGAAATTATTGAGCAATGGTCAAGGGTGTATTAAATAGTGTTTGCCCATAGAATAACTGTTTCCAAAAAGGTTGTCATTCCGGTGAAAGCCAGAATCCAGGGTTCCCGGTGAAAACCGGGATCCAGCCTTAGAGATGGTTCCCGACTTTTGTCGGGACGACGTCTGGATGCCCCCGTATCCAGTACGGGGCAAGCTCCTCAAGTCCGGCATGACGGTAAAAGGAGTTTATGAACGGACTCTAAATAGTCGTCAGTTCTCGAGGAAGATGGGTTAAGACTTCGGCTCCCTGGGAGGTGACGAGGATCATATCCTCAGTCCGGACTCCTCCCCATTGCGGGATATAGACGCCAGGCTCGATGGTGAAGACCATTCCTTCCTGAATCAGCCCTTTATTTTC
>Ga0194113_10001983_pt1 | contig 28053 bp, 33 predicted proteins | sample TA2MahC200mmetaG_FD_146193 | JGI IMG/M metagenome (GOLD analysis project Ga0194113, IMG submission 146193) | Freshwater microbial communities from Lake Tanganyika, Tanzania - TA2015017 Mahale Deep Cast 200m | ecosystem: Environmental > Aquatic > Freshwater > Lake | place: Tanzania: Lake... | reverse complement strand
GGTGGGAGGTGCGGGTTCGATTTGGGGTCCCATCATCGGAGCGGCTCTTCTGATTCCTCTGGATATGTACCTGGGTGCCTGGCTGGGAGCGCAGAAACGTCTGGGCATCGATTTTATGGTTTACGCTGTGATCATGATGGTCATCGCCGCCAAAGAGCCTAAGGGAATCTGGGGAATCATCGAGCGTTTGAGGAAGAAAGGCGAGGTAGGGGGATGATGCTCGAGGTGAAGAACCTTGTAAAAGAGTTCGGCGGCTTGGTGGCCAACGGAGATATCTCCTTTGAACTTCGACAGGGGGAGATCCTGGGTCTGATCGGTCCGAACGGCGCAGGCAAATCGACCCTCTTCAACTGCATTGCCGGTTATTATAAACCCACCCGTGGAAATATTATTTTTGAAGGAAAAGAGATTACGGGTTGGCCTCCTCATCTGGTCACAAGAGTCGGGATCGCGAGAACCTTTCAGGGCATGAAGATGATGCCCAATCTGAGCGTAGAAGAGAATGTGATGATCGGAGCCTTCTGCCGGACCAGCGACCGGCAAATCGCCCGGAAAGAAGCTCAGGAAATTTTAGATCTCATGGATCTCAATGGAGAGGCAAGAGTTCTTCCTACAGAGCTTCCGATTGCTTTGCAGAAGAGAGTCGAACTGGCACGGGCCATCGCCACAAAACCCAGACTTCTGATGCTTGACGAAATGGCGGCAGGTCTCAATCCCCTTGAGACCAAGGAGATCATTGAGGCCCTACAGAGAATCAAAGAGGAAAAGAGGTTAACTCTTTTTCTGACCGAACATGTGATGGAGTTTATCATGACTCTTTCGGAGAGAGTGATCGTCATGTCCGCCGGTAAGAAGATTACAGAAGGACTGCCTGTCGAGGTCGCCCGCCAGGAGAAGGTGATCGAGGCCTACCTCGGGGAAAGATATGCTAAGGGTAGATAAGATCAGAGTTCATTACGAAGGGATTCCGGCCCTCCATGAGGTGACCTTTGAGGTCAATCCGGGAGAACTGGTGGCCATTGTGGGCGGAAATGGAGCCGGGAAAAGCACCGCCCTGAAGGCCATCATTGGAACAGTCCGTCCGGTGTCGGGAAGGATTTCCTTTAACGGTAAGGATATCACCCGGGAGCAAACCGCGAAGATTGTGAAATTGGGCGTGGTCTATGTGCCCGAATCAAGACGCATCTTCGGCCCTTTAAGCGTGGAGGAGAACCTTCTTTTGGGGGCCTTTACCTCCAGTTCTGAAGATGAAGCCAGAGAGCATCTGACTCATGTTTATCGACTTTTTCCGAGATTAAAAGAACGGCTTCGGCAGAGAGGAGAGACATTGAGCGGAGGCGAACAACAGATGCTTGCCATCGGCCGAGGCCTGATGATCCGGCCCAAGTTGCTCATGCTCGATGAACCCTCTCTTGGGCTGATGCCAAAACTGGTGACCGAACTTTTTCAAACCATCTCTCTCTTAAAAGAAGAAGGGTATACGATCCTTCTGGTCGAACAGAATGTGAGAGAAGCCCTGGAATTGGCCGACCGGGGATATGTTCTGCAAACCGGGCGGACCATCCACACGGGGACCGGAAAAGAATTGTTGGAATCCGACATCGTCAAAAAAGCCTTCCTGGGGTTGTAATCTCCTAAACCGGTTAAGCCCAGCATGACAGGGGAAATTTTTCAAAAATTTTCTTGACAAATAGTGAATATCTGTTAGACTTTCGGCGTCTAATGAATTGAAAAGAAAGGGGGTGAAACAGGATGAAGAAGGGCTTAATCAGTATCGGGATTCTGGCGGGTTTTATTCTTTCCCTGCTCTTGGTCAGTGGCGCTTTTGCTCAGGAAAAGGAGTATACGTTTAAGGTTGGCTATGGCGATGTGAAATTCACACACCAGAAGCACGCTGAAACAGCTAAAATTGCCTGCGAGAAATGTCACCACGAGTTAAAAGGAAAGAAACCCGGCACCGCAGCACAGGGTTGCAAGAAGTGCCACAAAGCGAAGACTGAGGGGAAGGTTCTCGGCACTAAAGAGGCTTATCACGGTAGCTGCAAGACATGTCATGACGACCTGAAGAAGGCAGGTAAACCCACCGGGCCTGCAGGTTGTACCCAGTGCCATGTGAAAGCAAAGAAATAGGCTGAAACGCGCTGTGGGTAACAATAAGGGGTAATCCTAATAAAGGATTACCCCTTATTTCTTGACAGAAAGCGACCGTATATGTTAAAAATTTCAAATACTTGCCCGCATTCTTTAACGCATATCATATGCAGGCGAATTTGCTTGAATATATTTAAAACCGTAAAAATTTAAGAGGTTACAGTGGATCAAAAAGAAAAAGGGATATTAGATATCATCTTCGATTTTTTTCGTTCTCTCAAACTCACCATCTTTCTTCTCATTCTACTTGCGATCATCTCCATTATCGGCACGGTGATTAAACAGAATGCCCCAAGCGGAGAATATATTCAGCGATATGGAATTAAACTTTATAATGTGCTGGAGTTCTTTAGCCTCTTCGATATGTACCACTCCTGGTGGTTCAGCGCTACCCTTCTGCTTCTGGTGATTAACTTGATTGCTTGTTCTCTCCACCGGTTTCCTGGGGCATGGAAACAGATTTCCCGTGAATCGGGTGGAAAAGAGTTAGGAGAATCGCTGCTCAAAACTCTTCCGTATGTGGAGCGATTATCGCTTTCTCATTCGAGCGGAATGAAGGAAGAAGAGATTCGATTACTCCTAAAGAAAGGGTTTAAGAACCCGCAGAGGATCGAAGCAGAATCTTCTGTCACTCTCTATTCTGAAAAGGGAAAGTTCTCGAGACTGGGAGCTTACATCACCCATTTGAGCATTATCTTAATCCTCCTCGGAGGGATCGCAGGATCTCACCCCTTTGGCTTCAGGGGATATGTCAATATCCTTGAAGGCGAGGCAGTCAATTATATTGCCCTGAGAGACAAGGATCGGGACGTTACAAAGCCCATTGAGTTTTCGATCCGATGTGACGATTTCAGGATCACTTATTATGATCTTAAGAGGCAGGAAAAACATGTGAAAGAGTATATGAGTGACCTCACGATTCTTGATAATGGAAAAGAGGTTTTGAAGAAGACGATTAAGGTCAATGATCCTCTCCATTATAAAGGTTTGACCTTCTATCAATCGAGTTACGGAGCGATTCATGATCTCGCCGTTGGTGTTCAGTGGAAGAATAAAAAGGAAAAAGTTCTCTTAAAGGTCTCTGAGGGCGAAACGGTTCCCATTCCCGATTCGACCGCTGTTTTACGGGTTTTACAATATTTTCATCAGGTACACAATGTTGGGGAGGGAGCTCAGGTGGTTCTATTCAGACCCAATCAGGAGCCCCGTGTTTTTTGGTTAATAAAAAATAGTCCTGATTTCGATAAGCAGAGAAACGATGAGTTTGTCCTCACCATCGAAGAGGTGATTGAAAGAGAATATACAGGTCTTCAGGTGACGAAAGATCCCGGAGTATGGGTTGTCTGGGTCGGATGCAGCCTGATGATCATCGGACTGATCATCTCCTTCTTCTTCTCCCATCAACGGGTGTGGGTAAAGATTCCGGCAAAGGCAGGAGGAGAGATTGTGATGGCAGGATCCACGAATAAGAACAGGGTGGTTTTTGAGAAGAAGTTCGGGCAACTGGTGGAAGAGATACGCAAAAAAAGTTCGGAGTTCGGAGTTCGGAGTTAGGAGTCAAATATTTTTTTGGAAAATCACGAATCACCAACACGTTTCATGAATGGGGTGTAATATATCCACGGGCATTTCGTTTAACCCTGAGAGGGGGAAGGGAGGAGCTATGAACAAAGCCGAACTGATCAATAAGGTTTCAGAGCAGACGAATGTGACACAGAAGGTTGCCAAGGTGATCGTTGATACCCTCTTCGATGGAATGAAGGAGAGTCTCCAGAACGGGGAACGGATCGAGATCAGAGGATTTGGCAGCTTTATGGTGCGCAATTACGGCGGATATAAGGGCCGCAACCCAAAGACAGGAGAGATCGTTGAGGTTCCCCCAAAGAAACTTCCCTTTTTCAAGGTTGGAAAGGAATTGAAGGAGATGGTCAATACGGCTGGAAAAGGCTAAAGAGATTTCTTGATAAGTCCAGAAATCTCCAGGAAAGCTTACAGTGTTTTCCAGTATGGCTTTTGAATCTCTTTCAATTGATTGATCAATCGTTCGATTCGAGGGTAATTCATTGCTTCCTTTTCCATTAGGTCTTTCTTATCCACTGGGGAGGTCTGAGCGAGTTCTTTTAATACGGCTTTGACGGATCGGCCTTGCCCGGAGACGTCATATCCTCCCTCAAGCGTGATGACCAGTTTTCCTTGAGCGGTCGTCTGAGCGACCTCCATCAGGCTTTGGGTCATTCTTGCAAACCCTTTCTCTGTCACCTCCATCCCACCCAGAGGATCATCGTAATGGGTATCGAAGCCCGCCGAGACGAGGATCAACCGGGGTTGATATTCCAAGGCGATGGGCTTGATCAATGTTTCAAAGATATTTCCGTATTCGGCATCTCCCGCTCCCGTTGAAAATGGAACGTTGACCGTAAACCCCAATCCCTTTCCCTTTCCCACTTCCTGGGCTGACCCTGTTCCGGGGTAAAAGAAACCGTAACGATGCGTGGAGATGTAGAGGACCCGTGGATCCTCATAGAAAGAATTCTGGGTTCCGTTTCCGTGATGGACATCCCAGTCCACAATCAAGACCCTGTCCAGAGAGAATGTTTTAATGGCATACTCCGCGCCAATGGCCACATTGTTGAAAAGGCAGAACCCCATGGCCCTATCCCTTTCCGCATGATGGCCCGGAGGTCTCACTAGGGCAAAACCATTATTCAGCTTTCCTTCCATCACTACTTTGATCAGCTCCAACAGGCCCCCGGCTGCAAGCAGGGCTGTCTCATAGGATTTGGCACAAGTGGAAGTATCCATATCGAGCCGGAAGTAGGGCTTTCCAGAGGTTTGTGCCACCTGGTCGATATATGCCGGAGTATGAATCAATTCCAGCTCCTCGTGGGTGGCCGAGCGTGGTTTTACCTCTTCGAGGAAACCTTTCATTTCCGGTTCTTCGAGCATCTTATAAATCACCCTTAATCGTTCCGGACTCTCCGGATGACCCGGGTCCATCATATGGTCCAAATACCTATGGTCCTTTACAATCCCTGTTCGGTTCATAAAAAAAATCCTTTCAACATTTAGGGTAAGAAATCAAATTGGTCGTGAAAAGGCAAAACATGATGGTTTGAGCCTAAAGGGTTTACCTCCTTTTGTCAAGAAAAACCCTTGAGCCTCTCTTGACTTTTCATTGGTTGACTGAATAGAATGATTTTTAAAAAGAGATGAACATACAAAAGCTGGAAGAACTTTTGCAAAGCGTTAAGGCAGGACAAACTTCGATTGATGAGGCGATGGTACGGCTGAAGACGCTTCCTTTTGAAGACCTGGGCCATTCACGGGTAGACCACCATCGAAGCCTTCGAAAAGGTTTTCCGGAAGTGATTTGGGGGGAAGGAAAGACATCCGAACAGATCCTCTCAATTATGAAAGGATTGAAGGAGAGAGGCCAGAACATCCTCGTCACCCGTCTTGAAGAGAAGAAGGCGAAAAAAATTAAACAAGTTTTTAAGAAGAGCCATTACTATCCCCTTTCGAAAACGCTCACCTTTCTCACCCATCCTGTAAAACCGGAGGGCAAGGGAACGATTCTGTTGATCACTGCCGGGACCACGGATATTCCTGTGGCTGAAGAGGCCGCCGTGACTGCCGGGATCATGGGCAATCGCGTGGAGACCCTTTATGATGTCGGGGTGGCAGGCATCCATCGGCTGCTTTCCCAGCAGAAGAGATTGGATGAAGCCCGGGTTCTCATTGTGGTGGCAGGGATGGAAGGGGCGCTCCCCAGTGTGGTGGGAGGGTTGGTGGATAAACCGGTGATTGCTGTTCCCACGAGCGTCGGATATGGGGCCAGTTTCGGTGGGATCACAGCGCTTCTGGCCATGTTAAACTCCTGCGCCTCGGGCGTTTCAGTGGTCAATATCAATAACGGATTCGGGGCAGGCTATATGGCCAGCCTGATCAACCGGTTGTAAAAAATGTCATTTAAATAGAAGGGTTGGGCTCAAGCAAGGAGCATAGTGCCGTTTAGTGTCTAAGAGCACGATCGAAATTCGTTTATCGGTGAAGAGGCTCGTATGGAAGCTCGATGCTCGAAATAAGAAATTCGAGTATCAAGAATCGTTAGACGAGCATCGATACGAGCTTCGACAACGACAAACGTAGCCTCTCAGGACAGGCTGGCTTCAGAGCCCCAACTTCTTCACCTTGCCTCTCAAATTCAATTGGGATATTGTAGGGATGAGCGGAACGATGTGGATTAACTATGTGAATGAAGGGATTTCCTTCATCCTTCTTGTGGCGATTGGCTTTGTTCTCTTTAAAGGGCTTAAAAAAAATGAGGGCTACCTTTCAGATAGGGAAGAGTTGTTGAAACGATACCTCCTGTTTCGGGGAGATATCCAGGTTCGCTTGAAAGTTTTCGGAGAGGACGAACAGACCTATCAGGATCTTCTGAAAAATCTTTCGGAAAGTTGGAAGAACTTCAAAAAAACCTATGACCAGTACCTTCTCTCCTTATCGCGAAATACCACCAAGGTCAAGCGGGGTCTTCAGCTTCTCACCCTTGGCCTCCTGATCAATAGCGGCAGACTTCTCGTCGAAGCATACTTCTATTCTGACATGTATTCCCGGGTTTTTTATATGGCGGGGAAAGAAGTTTCCAATTATGTTCTGGTCATCCTCAGTTTTCTATTGTTGAGATCCCAGACCCGTCGCTTTCTCTCCCTGAAAGGGGAGCCCGTGAAGATGGAAAGGGACATTCTTTTTTATTCAAACAGTCTATCCCAAATTGGAGAGAAGGAAAATCTCTATAATGAATTTTCTCCTCTTGAGGAGTCGGGAGCAGGAGATGGGAAAAAAGATTAAGATTCTTGTCGGCCATTTGAACGTCGAAGCCGAACTGAATGACTCGAAAACAGCGGGATTGATCTGGGAGGCTTTGCCTATTGAGGCAAAGGCTAACACCTGGGGAGAAGAGATCTATTTTGGCATTCCTGTCAAGACCGGGTTGGATCAGGGAGCAAGAGAGGTGGTCTCTTCAGGCGAATTAGGATACTGGCCAACTGGCCATGCCTTCTGCATCTTTTTCGGTCCCACACCCGCGAGCCGGGGCGATGAAATACGGGCGGCCAGCGCGGTCAATGTGATCGGAAAGGTTTCCGGAGACCCCAAAGCCTTTCTGAAAGTGAGAGATGGAGCCAAGATCACCTTGGACAAAGTTTAAGGTTAGAAGCGAACATTCCAAATATCAAAGTTCAAATGCCAAATGAATGTCGAATGACTTAATATAAAATTTTCTTTCTTAAGCATTTAAATTTTGAGCTTGATTTGAACTTTGCACTTTGACATTTGACATTGAATCAACAACCCAATGATTTCTTCCACTGGATAGCCCCTTACTACGATACCCTTATCCATCTCCTCACGTTCGGAGGATATCAGAGTTTTTTAAGAAAAGCTGTTAAGATTCTTGCGCCTCAAAAGGGTGAGAAGATTTTAGACCTCTGCTCAGGTACGGGAAAAGTCGCTTCCTGGATATCCAGCGCTGTTGGGGAAGAAGGAAGGGTGATGGGGATGGACATCACCCAGAGCATGATCGATGTGGCCAAAGAGCGTTACAAAGGATTGGCCAATGTCATCTTCGTCAAGAAAGATGTGACCCAGCCCTGGGCATACCAGGACCATTTCGATGGAATCTTCACCTCGTTTTCTATCCATGAACTCCAGGAGAAATACAGGGCAGGTGTTATCGAGCGATCCTATGCGGCATTAAAAGGAGATGGAAGGATAGTGATAGCAGACTTTCATCCACAACCCTCAGGGATGGCGAAAATTATTTCTCTAATCTTTTTTCAACTCTTTGAAAGAAGAAATCTCAGTTTTTTCTCTTTTCCCCAGAATGAAACATTGAGAAAGGCAGGTTTTAGAAGGGTCAGGACCTTTCCGGTATTAGGCGGTATCTTTCAGATCACCCTCGCCCAGCGATGACGGGGGGTTCATAAAACTTCTGTTAAAAACCTTATCTTTTATCATGCGAGCTAAGACTTCGAAGTCTCTCGGAGTTCCTTCACAATGGTGCCATCCTCTCTCCACAGATGACAGGTATTGATGAATTTCTGGATGGTCTGTTCGCGAAGGCCCTTTTTCCCTCTTTCTGCATCATAAGCAGCCCAGTATCCCTGGACAGCAGATTCCCCCATGGAGATGACGAGGCTCGTCAAATGGGCACATCCTTTTACGCCTCCAATGACTTTCTTAACTCTCATGGTATAGCCTGGGGCGATCTTCACCCCTTCCAGATTCCGGAACGAGGGGAGAACGTCCGGACATTCTTTTCTGGGATGATGAGGCATGGTCGCTTCTGCCTGTTTAATCAGCATCTCAGGGCCTTTGACAGTCAATCGAATCGCCATATGGTGAACAAGCTTCGTTTCCTCTGAAGATGGTTGACCCGGCGGATACCGATGATCGATGAGAACACCCTCCACAAGGATATGATGGTCCCCCAGATCAGAGGTTCGTATTGAGATGTCCCTGGTGTGAACAAGTTTCATGATAAGTCTCCAATGCTTTCGATTCTGGATTTAAATTCCTTGAAACTAACTTTACAAGGAAAAAGCCAGATTCTGCAAGACGCCACCTTGTTCAAAATTGTTCTCATAAGAAGGGTATGCCCACTTTTTGAACCCCTCCAGCTTAACTTAAATCAATTCGAGTGAAATGAGGTCAAAAGAACCGATCAACCCTTTGGCATTGAGTTTGCAATTTATTAATTGACAAATAAATTACCATCATTTCAATACGTCGATAAAGCCAAACCACGAGTAATCGTGGGGCGGAAAACCACGGGTCCAAGAAGAACCCCAAAGAGGCTCTTGTTCTTGGCTAATAGCTGATAGCTAAAAGTCTCTTTGGTGGATTTGCCATGCAAATCCCTTGGATAGCCGAGTTGCCGAAACGTCGGGAATTTTTCGGAACCCGTGGTTTACAGTTACCATGGGTTTTTTTATTGGGATTTCATGGCAAGAAGATGAAAGGAGGGAGGAAGATGTCTTTAGAAAGATTATGTCAATTTTACGATCACTCAAAATGCCTCCTCAACAACAATTTTTGCGATCTGGATTGCAGCCGGTTCTCGGATGAGAAAGGGTCCAGGCAGGTCGGAACGAAGAACACCATCAAGGATTTGCGAAATGAAGAGATGGATAAGGAAATAAGAAAAGTCGGATGGAGATTGTGATAAGATTGGATAAAATTTAGCTCTGTTTTTCTGATTTCTTTCTCGATCGTTCGACTTTAGCGCTTTTGATCAAGAGCTCCCGGAATTTCCTCTTCACTTCCACATCGGCGATGTTCTCCATCAGTTCTTCGATCCGGTCGATTGTCTTCCGATCAAGCTTCTCCTCTTTCCTCTGCTTCTGCTCCTTAGGTGGAGCCACTGCCGGAGAAATCTTTCCAACCTTATATCGAATATCCTCAATCAGGGGCTCGCCGAGGAAACCATTGATCTTTCCCAGGAGGGTGGGTTTTAGAAATTGGAGCTGCTGCATCCAGGTGGAGTGAGAGACCTCAACGAACAGGATTCGGTTTCGTATGGCATGGGGTTGAGTTTGAAGGGCGATGGGCTCGCCTACGATCTTGCTCCAGGCGCTCCAGATGGAATGAGCCCTTAAGGGAGCTTCGAGTTCCAGACCCTTGAGGGTTTGCTCCAGGACTGAACGGATGGGGGAGGGTTTTTTCATCTCTCCATCTTTCTGTTATAGGCAAGATACGGAATCAGCACCTCGGCGAGGTGAACCATCAGGTATAGACTCATCGCGAGGGTGGCGATATAGCCCCAGGTCATGGGTTCGTAAAAAAGGGTAAAAACAAAGGAATAGATAACATAGGCTGAAAATCCAGAGAGCAGAAATTCTAAAAGATTACCGATTCTCCTTTTCCACTTCGATTTCAAAAGGAATCCCTTGATCGCAAGAAATGGCAAGGGCCAAACAAACGTGACCAAGAAGAGCCAGGTGGATGGTTCTGATAATTCGAGGAATTTTATGGGGACTAAATATTCGATAGAGCTTCTTTCCATATTGGTTGATTGAGGCGCTGTTGGAGATCGTTCCTGTTGGGGCGAGGTTTGCGTCTGTTCATTCTTAGGAATTTGTTTCCGTTCACAACTCCCCAGGGGCATAAAAATCGAGATCAGCAGTATCACCGCTAACACTATTTTTATTTTCCAAAACATCTGAATCTCTCCGATTTAGGCTATTTTAGTCGTATCGATTCTCGGGAAGAGAGGCGTTGGTTTAACCACTTTTTTTCCGGACCGGATCCCTCCCCATGTTCCATTCTCTTCCAGGTTCTGTTCCCAGAGATTACCTTCCATTCCGAGTTGGGCCCACATCTTCTCGGCAGTCGAGGGCATAAAAGGGGCAAGCAGCAGGGCAATGATGCGGAGAGATTCGAGCGTCTGGTAGAGGACGGTGGCCAGGCGGGGACGATCTTTCTCGTCTTTGGCCAGGGACCAGGGAGCCGTTTCATCAACATACTTATTTGAAGCGCTCACGATCTCCCAGATCGTTCCCAGCGCCTTATTAAAGGAGAGATCGTTCATCTGTTGGGGAAGTTGAGTGAAGACCTTTTGGGAAACCTCCTGAAACCGGTGATCGATCTCATTCAGAGAGGAAGGCGTTGGGATGGTGCCTTCGAAATATCGGGTCACCATGCTGAGTGCCCGGCTGAAAAGATTGCCCAGATCATTAGCGAGGTCGCTGTTGATCCGGTGAACCATTGCAGAGTGGGAGAAATCTCCATCCAATCCGAAAGGGACCTCCCGCATGAGAAAATACCGGACCGCATCTACACCATAGGTGTCGATCAGACGATTCGGCTCAACCACATTCTGGAGCGATTTTGACATCTTCTTTCCCTCGACCGTCCACCATCCATGTGCAAAGACCATCTTGGGTGGCGTAAGACCAATGCCCTGGAGCATGGTAGGCCAGTAAACGGTGTGGGTCGTGAGGATGTCTTTGCCGATGAGGTGGATGGCCTGGGGCCAGAAGTCGGAGAAAGAATTTTCTCCTGAGCCATACCCAATCCCGGTCACGTAATTGATCAGGGCATCGAACCAGACATAGGTCACATAGTCCGCATCAAATGGAATTTCGATTCCCCATCTCAACCGCTTCTTGGGCCTTGAGATGCAGAGGTCTTCAAGGGAGCCCTGGAGAAATCCCAGGATCTCATTTCTTCGCGATGCGGGCAGAATGAAGCGCTCATTTTTTTGTATGTGCTCGATCAACCAGGATTGATATTTACTCATCCGGAAGAAATAATTCTTCTCGGAGAGTTCGTTCACCTCCCGAAGGCAGTCCGGACATTTTCCCTCGGTGAGGTCCTTTTCAGTCCAGAACCGTTCGCAGGGGACACAGTACCATCCATCGTAGCTTGCCTGATAGATCTCGCCCCGGTCATAGAGGTCCTGGAGAATCATCTGGACGACCTTCTTATGGCGGTCCTCGGTCGTTCGGATGAAGTCGTTGTTGGAGATGTTGAGCCTCTGCCAGAGAGACTGGAACCGTTTGACCATTTCATCGCAGTGGGCCTTCGGATCGATTCCCCTTTCCTGTGCGGCCTTCTCCACTTTCTGCCCATGTTCATCTGTACCGGTGAGAAAGAAGGCGTGATAGCCTTCAAGCCGCTTAAATCGGGTGAGGATGTCAGCCGCAACAGTCGTATAGGCATGGCCGATGTGAGGGACATCGTTGACATAGTAGATGGGAGTAGTGACGTAGAACGTGCCTTTAGATTTCGGATGCATGGATGGTAACTTCTCCCCCTTCTTCCAGTTGGACGGTGATGGTCTGGTTGAGGACATTCTGACGGATCACTTTTCCTTTGCCCGAGCGAGTGGTGATGTGTTTCCCCACTTTGGGAAGATCCTTTTTCAGTTCCATATAGGTCGGATATTCATAAGCCAGACAGCACATCAGGCGGCCGCAGATGCCTGATATCTTCGTCGGATTGAGAGCGATGTTCTGTTCTTTGGCCATTTTGACCGAGACCAGTTCAAATCGACTCATGAATTTGGCACAGCAGAGTTCCCTTCCGCAACTTCCGAGGCCGCAGATCATCTTTGCTTCATCCCGCACACCGATCTGCCTCATCTCGATCCGCATCCTGAACTGGGCGGCCAGATCCTTGACCAGATCCCGGAAATCAACCCGCTTTTCCGCCGTAAAGTAGAAGAGAATCTTTGAGCGGTCCAGGAGAACCTCGGTCTTGACCAGCTTCATGTGGAGGTTCTTCTCCTTAATCTTCTCCAGGCAGAATTGAAAGGCATCCTTTTCGAGTTGTAGGTTTTTCTCGAACTGTTCCAGATCTTCGGGGTTGGCTTTGCGCACCACTTTTCTCGGAGATTTCAGGATGAACCGTTTCTCCTTTTCCTGTGGTGCGGAGATGGTTTTTCCCAGGACCAGACCTTTTTCCGACTCCACAATGACCGACTCCCCAGCTTCGAGGGGAAGTTCGCCGGCATCGAACTCTTCAGCCTTGCTATTGATCATTCTGACATAGACCATTCGAATCATCTTCTCTATCCTTAAGCCCAGGAAAGCATCATCGCTTCCAATGACAGCTTTGTATTGGCATTGCCTCTGATCGCCCTTGAGGTTTGATGGAGGATTTCTGTTCGCCTTAAAAGGGAAGAGAGGCTCCATGCACCGGCGATCTCTTTCAATTCTTCCACCAGATCGGAATGAATCAATCTTGAACCCTCCCCCTCTGATGTCTTCATCACAATGAGATCCCTTAACAGTGTTTTGGTCATCTCAAGGATCAAACGGAGATTCTCTCTTCCGGAGGGGAGTGATTCGACCCAGCCCTCTTTCTCTTCGATGGAGAGTGATTTCGCACCCACCCATCCTTCGAGAAGCTCTTTTCTCGGAATTCCGGCGATCTCCTCCTTAATCTCCAGGGCCTTTCCAGGACTTCCTTCAGAGAGGGAGGCGAGAAGGCGGGCCTCGTTTTCTTCTAACCCCTTCTCCTTCATCAACCAGTCAGAGACCAGAGCAGAAGGAAGAGGGTTGAAGCGGATCGACTGGCACCTTGAGAGGATCGTGGGCAAAATGAATCTTGAGTTGTTCGCCAGGAGGATGATCACTGTATGGAGTGGCGGCTCTTCCAGCGTTTTAAGAAGCGTATTGGGTATATCATGAGCCATTCGATCTGCAGCCGTCAAAATGACCACTCTCCGTCTTCCTTCATAGGGCCGATAAGCAAGAGACCTCTGCATCTGTCTCACCTGCTCTATCTTGAGGGTTTGGCCCTCAGGTTCAATGAGCGAGACATCGGGGTGGAGAAGGTGATCGATCTTTCTGCAAGAAGCACATCGGTCGCATCCATCTACTCTATTTTCTCCTTCGAGGCAGTTGAGGGCTTTGGCAAACTGGAGGGCAACCAGGCTCTTCCCGATCCCTTCGTTGCCTAAGAAGAGGTAGCTGTTGACAACCTTCTCCTGGGTGATTGCCCGTTGCAGTAAATTGATGGGCCTTTCATGACCCATAACGTGTTTGAAGGACATGGTCTTTTCTTCGAAAAGAGTTCGGAGTAATGAGTTCGCCTGCCTGCACGAAGCGTTTCGGCGAAGGCAGGTAGTTCGGAGAAAAAATAAAAAAATTTTGGTTTAACTCCGAACTCCCAACTCCCCGCCTGCCAAAGATTTTTTTCGGCGGGCAGGCGAACTCCGAACTATTAACTCATCGACAATCGCACGAATCTTCTCAAAGACTTTTTCTACCCCTGCGCGGGTGTCGATGACTCTCACCCGTTGAGGTTCTTTCTTTGCAATGGCCAGATACCCTTTCCTCACACGATGATGAAACTGAATTTTCTCTCTCTCGAAACGCCCCTCCTTCTCATTTTTCGATATTCGATTTCTCTGGACCGCCCTCTTCAATCCCAGATCCGAAGGGCAATCCAGAAGGAAGGTGAGGTCGGGTTTGACCCCCTGAGAAGCGAGGTGGTTCAGCTTCTCGATCAGGGTTAGGTCTATTTTTCGGCCGTATCCCTGATAGGCGAGGGTGGCATCATTGAAGCGATCACAGAGAACAGTAGTCCCCTTTTTAAGGAGAGGTTTGATCACTTCATTGATATGTTGTGCCCTGGCTGCCTCATAAAGAAGGAGTTCACTGAAGGGGGTTAATTTTCGATGGTTCGGATCGAGGAGGATCTTTCTGATCTTTTCACTGATAGGGGGACCTCCGGGCTCGCGCGTCACCTTGCAGGAAATCCCCTTTCGGGCCAAGTATCTTTTTAAGTGTTGAATCTGAGTGGTCTTTCCGCTTCCCTCCACTCCCTCAAACGTGATAAAGAGAGACAAGTGCACTCCTCTTGGCGATAAATAAATATTTGAAATCTAAGACAAAATATAAGTCACAGTTCAGTACGTTGTCAAGATTTCCAAAGAAAGGGAAGAATGAGGAGGCGGGGTAGGGTTAGTGCGTTGTGATCCCGGGATAGCGCCAGACCAATGGTCATGGCTTCGTGACCTGCCTGGGGTTGGGCACGGTAAGTCCCCAGAAGCCTATCCCACCAGGGCAGGTTAAAACCAAAATTGCTGTTATATTCTTTGATCAATACGGAATGGTGGACCCGGTGCATCTCGGGTGTCACCACAAAGAGTCTTAGCGCTCGGTCGATTGAATTCGGAAGCCGTACATTTCCATGATTGAACATACTCGTGGCATTGAGAAGGATCTCGAAGAGAATGACGGCTAAAGGAGAAGGGCCCAGAGTAATGACAGCGACCATTTTTATCCCCATGGAGAGAAGAATCTCAACGGGATGAAACCGGATTCCTGTGGTGACGTCAAAATCGAGGTCGGTGTGATGGACGCGGTGAAGCCGCCAAAATAAAGGAATGAAATGGAACACGGCATGCTGAAGATAGATGACGAAATCGAGGAGCACTACCGCGAGAATGATCTCCAGCCCGTAAGCAAGCTGGAGATTGTTGAATAACCCCCAGCCGCGACTCTGGGCTAAGAGAGCCACACCAACAGCCTGGATTGGAAGGAGTATTCGAAGAGCAAGGGTGTTGATGAAGACCAGACCCAGATTGCTATACCAGCGCAGGGTCTTTGAAGTTTTTAGAGGTCGGCGTGGAGCGAGAATTTCCCAGACCGCCATAACGATCAGGATGGCGAAAAAGAAAGAGAGTCGGATAGCACCGTCATGAGCTAAAATAAAATCAGCCATTCTTCCTTCCACATTTCTTTATTGTTTCCATCAAAGTGAAGCTCCTGCACGGAAGCACTGGAAGCTTCACAATTGAAATTGGATATAATGAAAAAGGTCAGCAGGAACCGGGTTCTTCGGGCGATCCAGTGTAGCCAAGTGTAGCCAATGGTTATCCCGTTTTTGAAGTGAGCTCCCCCTCTATGTATCGATGAATTATGCCAGAAATGAGGGTTTGATAAGGGATGCCCATTTCCATGGCTTTCTTTTGAATACCTTTGTAGTCATGGGCGTAGAGACGTATGGTGATTCGTTTGTCCTTAACCAATGTCTTTTTGGCTGTCGCCTTTATCGCTTCAATCTCTTTTTTTGACGGAGTGAAAAGTTTCATTCTTCCTTTCTCATAGGCATTGATTATGCCCTTTTCTTCTCTGTCGTATTTCATGTGTCCTTAACCCTCCTGTTCCTTTTTGTATGCCCTCGTTGCCTTTCGGCTTGGGATAATTGTCTTTAGGTAAATGCAATGCAGTCTTCTTCAACAACATGGGGAACCAGATAAATGTATTCATCCACAATGACAAAGTAGATCTTCTGCCCCGGATAGTTTACTTGATCAGGGTGGTCCGCGAGTTTCCACACATCGCCTCGGGCCAGATGGAAAAGTATCATCTCGAATGAGATATTCCTTTCGGCCTTTAACCACTCGTTTTTCCGGGAATCCCAACCATATCTCATTGTTCAAGCGTACATCATTTGTCTGTACAAATCAAGATCTCATTATTTGGGTTTTTAAGAGGGCTAACGACTTGCAAAACCTGCGCGGGCAATCAGTAATGCTCAAACCTGACGCGGCTCATCCACGGCAGGTTGATGTAGGGGTTAGCGGAAGTTCTCGTTTATTGCCTTTACGATGGTCCGTGTTTCTTCAGTGAATAAAGCCAAATCGCTTTCTGACACGAGACCGTTACGCTGCCATGCCGCAAGCTTGAAAAAACCCGTGCTCCGTTTGAGGTCATCAAACATAACCGCGATGGATGCATCTTCTTTCTTGAGCAGATCCCAAAGCGCTAAATATGCCTCATAATTACCACTCTCTCTTTTCTTTGCGACCGACTCTAAAGCATTAAGAATTCGGGCACATGCATCGCTCAACACACGCGGCTTCATTGCCCTCAATACCTTCCAATCTCTTTCTGGTATGGTTCTCATAATTCACCTACCCCTTATGTTGTCGATGAGCACTAACGATGCGGGTCACCCCTTAAAGTCAATACTCTAGTCTTACCTCAAACTAGTGTAATATTACAGCAATGACTTTGCGGTATTGTCATTCCGGACTTGATCCGGAATCTAGTGTTTTGATTCTGGATTTCTGCTTTGGCAGGAATGACAGAACTGGAGGTAATTGTAAAACCGCTACAGTAATAATACACTAGTGCGTACGTACCAATCCTTTGTTGGTTATTCAATCTTATCGTGCTTCTGAATGTTGTGTTTTCCACAGAGTAACTGAATGTTCTCTGGGGTGTTCGAGGATCCGCCTCTCGAGTATGGGATGATATGATCGAAATGCAAGTCCTGACTTGATCCGCACATGGTGCACTTGCCACCATCTCTTTTCCAGACCTCCAGTTTCACCCACGTGGGGATGATCCTACGTCCTTGTGACTGTTTGGGGACAGGAATACTGAAATCGTCTTCACCCTCAACGGCGATCAGTTTGAACTTGAAAACCTGCCTGCTGTTGGATGGTTCTGTCCACGAGTCAACAAGATGGAAAACCCCGTTGTAGGACCAGATTCCCTGCTTTATCTTTTCATACACACGGACGCGCTCCGGAGGTCCTTTGCCGGCCTTGAACTGCTGAGCGGCACGGTGGAATTTGCCGTTTTCTGTAAAGTTTCCGTTCTCGCTTTTTTCAGGTTGATCTACTGTTTTTGGGTTTGGATTTTCATGGGAAGTCGGAGCATCATGCCCTTCGTAGATAAGGGTTGCCCCATCGTCTTCGATCCTGTCTGCATAAGGCGCACCTGGGCGCACAGACATGAGGATCACCGAGTGATTGTCGCGTAGCTCGAAATTCATGCCGCGCTGTAGGCTCACCCCCTCACGCCGGCACATCTCAAGGTAAGGTATGATTTCGTTCAGCATATCTTTTTCGACCAACAATTAATAGACGTAATTCGTATTTTCTAGAATTAGGGTCTATTAATTTTAGCTTTTTACCAGTTTTACAAGTTTTTGTCTATGAATTTGTGCAATTCGATGTTGTATGAATAGGTGGCTTTTCGGAATTTCTCTTTCAGGAATGAAATCAGTCGTGGGAAGATGGATAAATTGATGGGTCACTTTCTAAACACAATATCGCCATAGTAAGCAGTGGCGGATTCGCCGGTGTTGTCCGTGTCGGTCATGATGGCTACCCCCGAGATCATCGGCGGTTCATAACCGAAGGCCTTCTTAAAATCCTCATAGAGATTTCTTTCGTGGCTTACCAAAGGTCTGTCGGGAAAAGAAGGTTCAGGGTTGATTGAGAATGTATGTTCATCATCCACCACAAATGGGAGGGAAAATGGTAATCTTATCTCCGTTCTTCAGACTGTCCTGGAGATTGCCATAGCAATTATTAATCATTATGACTTTTGGAATCTCAATCGGAATGGCAAGTATTGAAAGAAGCTCTTCTACCGTAGCATCACCATCTAACTCCAGCAAACAACTATTCCCTTCGCCTCCGCAATTTGGTAAGTATTTGTCTAGATGTGCCAACAACACAATCTTCAATTGCATATTCTGTCCATTTTAGGCCTCAATTAGAATGAAACAAATTGGATTCCATGAATTCTTGATGCAGAGCAACTTATATTGGTAGTAACGTCGTTGTTCCATCGAGAGTCATTTAAAAATTGAAGACGTTTTGAATGTCGTCTTCAGAAACATCAAAGATAGCGTCTGTTGGTGGGAGAGGTTCCTTTTTCATCCAATCAGGTAGTCCATCCGCCCCGGGACTGATGCCAGCCTTGAAATTGAATGCTCTCTCTTGCCGCAATGCTTCTTTTCCCATTTCTAAATAATCCATTTCAGCCCAATTTACCCCGTAAAAAGCATTGATTAGTTTCACTATTGTTGTTAAGGACGTTCTAAGATATGTGAACATACAGAAACCCGTCGAGTCTAAGGCAGCCATCCCTATCTGAGATTCTCTTGAGCGTTGAGTGTGGCCTATGGGAGAGAGTGGTTCAGCGATTACAGCTCCAGCTGTATGATCAGCTCCTTGTGGGCTTGTCGCATAGGTCACTCCCCATCCTTTCAATGAGCGAGCCGAATGGGCAGGGATTCCTTGACCCTTAACGGCAGGAATGCGATCGATTCCAAATACTTTCGCTGTGGTGGTAACTCCGCTTCCAAGTATCCGGCCGAGGGGGGTTCCCTTGGCTATTTCGCCAATAAGCCCCACTGCTCTTTCAGCGTCGCCGAACTCGAAGAGGCCAGCATCATTCAATACCCCGATCGTACATCCCAGTTCGATGGTGTCAATACCGAGATCATCACATTGTCTGTCCATGCGAGCGATCGCATCTATATCGTATATCCCGAGATTCGCACCAAGAATGGCTATTGTTTCATATTCAAAAGCCGCGGTGACCATGTTTCCAGCAGGTCCATGAAAGACATTCGAACATTGAACAAGACACCCTGGCATACATCGATGACCGTTAGATCCACCCCTTGCTTCGCTTAGTTCAGCAATCCTACGTGCGTTTATGCTTTCGAACTTCTCAAACGCACCTAGACGGTGATTATATGTTGGAAGGCTCCCACGTGCGTTATCAATATCTATCCAGGTTGAAGTTCCATATTTGCGCAAGTTCGGAGTTGTAGCCTTACCGAGAATTTCATCCGCAGCTACTTTTATTGCATCAGAGAAAGCTTTTTCATCCAATGGTCTCCGCACACCTGTCCCTGAGTCATCAATAATGACAGCCTTTAGACCCTTCGCACCCATGACAGCGCCCAATCCTCCCCGGGCTGCATGTCGTGAAGGCCTGCCGTCAGGATCTGTGACGGCAACCGTTGAATTAGACAATTTCATTTCCCCAGCTCGCCCGATAATTACTATGCCAACATTCTCTCCATACTGGCGGTGAATCATGGCACAGGCATCGTAGTTAGGTTTGCCAACAATGTCTTCAGCGTCTTCAAGCGTGATTGCATCCTTGCGTATCTTAAGAATCTTCCACTTTTCGGCTCTGCCTTTTATTATTATTGCCTTTATGCCTAATCGACCAAGCTTATGCGCCACTGTTCCTCCTACATTAGCCTCTTTAATTCCCTCGGTCAGGGGGCTCTTCCCTCCTACTGATAGACGCCCTGTTTGTGGCGCAGTAGTGCCCGCTAGTAAGCCTGGAGCAAGAATAAATAGACTCTCCTCTGATAAGGGGTGTGTTGAAGGTGTGCAATGTAAGCTTAGCAAATGATCAATCATCGCGCGACCTCCAATGAGCTTCTCTTCAGAAAATCGCTGACTTTCGATATGTCCAGTTGTCATATTTATCCTTAATAGCGTCATTTTCCTCCCCCTTTTATTTTTTTAATAAACCCAAGCATAACAATTGCTCTGAGTTCATTGTCTTACAACGTGATGCTAAATACCATGGTCCCACTTTGTAGGTTCACTACACTCTTCAATTCCTCTAAGTATTCTTCTGAATGTTGTTGAAAATCCTCACCCCTTGTCTGTAATTTTGAATTTCTTCATCCTTAAATGATACTTTTCAGTAAAAAAGGAAATGTAGACCGTAAACTTTTTTCGTCTACCGGGTTCATGGACCTCAAGAATCACGACTGCCTCACTAGGAACACAGTGTTGAGTAACTGTATTCCTCCACACATAGAAAAACGAAACCTACAAATATAGGAAACAACGAACGTAGTGGCCTTTTGCAACTTCTATAAGCTCTGGAACCCCTTTTTTGCAACTATCGAAGGCTTTCACGCAACGCGGATGAAAATGACATCCCTCAGGCGGATTTATCGGACTTGGAACATCGCCCTCTAGAACGATAGGGGTTTTCTTCACTTGTGGATCAGGAATGGGAGAGGCAGAAATCAACGCCTTTGTATAAGGATGTTTGGGATCCTGATATATAGTTTCGCTAAAAGCCAATTCCACGATTCGACCCAGATACATAACTGCAACTCTATTGCTGATTTGCTCAACTACTGCCAGATCATGTGAAATAAAGAGGTATGTCAAGCCAAACCTTTCCTGAAGGTCTTGCAGTAAATTGACAACTTGGGCTTGAACAGAAACGTCAAGTGCCGAAACCGGTTCATCGCAGACAATCAGCTTTGGTTTCAAGGCTAATGCCCGTGCGATGCCAATTCTTTGCCGTTGGCCTCCAGAAAACTCATGCGGGTAATTGTAAAGATGCTCAGATCTTAGTCCGACCTCCATTATCAATTCTAGGACTTTTTCATCCCTTTCTCGTCTGGTCCTAACTATATTTTGGATCACAAGCGGAGCACCAATGATCTCTGCAACTGTCTTCCTCGGATTCAACGAAGAGTATGGGTCTTGGAAAATAATCTGCATCTGTCGACGTAGGAGTCTCATCTCATTTCTATCGGCTGTGACTATGTTTTTCCCTTCGATATAGATCTTCCCGTCCGTTAGAGTTTCTATCTGAAGAATAAGTCTTCCCAATGTGGTTTTTCCACAGCCACTTTCCCCCACCAGCCCTAAGGTCTCTCCCTTGCTTATTGATAAAGTAACGCAATCAACCGCCCTTACATGTGCAGTGTTTCTCCGGAAAAAGCTGCCGCCAATAGGGAAATATTTCTTGACTTCTTCAAGCCTTACAAGTGGATCGCTATTCATAGGATCACCGGGGTCGCATATATTGGTGCTCTGATGCAAACCTTGCACACTTCTTCATCTCTTGCTGCTTAACTATACAGCCAACAACGGCAGAACCGCTGGGCGCCAATCTCAAAGAGCGGAGGATGTTCACTAAGGCACCGTTTGAGTCTCTGTTCACAACGATCATTAAAAACACAACCATCCGGCAGGTTCAAGATATTAGGAACGTTCCCTGGAATAATATGCAACCGTCTTCTCTTTTGATCCAGTCGTGGTATTGATTTCAGTAGCCCAGTCGTATACGGATGGTAGGGCTTTTCAAAGAGATCCTTCACCGGAGAATCTTCCACAACCTTTCCAGCATACATTACAATGACCTTGTCAACCATTTCTGCAACAATCCCCAAATTATGCGTAATCAATATAATTGTCGTGCCCAGATCATCTCTAAGCTTGCGCATGACATTGAGAATCTGTAACTGTATGGTGACATCCAGTGCGGTTGTTGGTTCATCAGCAATCAATAGCTTCGGATGACATGATATTGCCATTGCAATCATCGTTCTTTGCCTCATCCCTCCACTCATCTGGTGAGGGTAATTGCGGATGCGTTCCTCGGGTGATGGGATTTCGACTGATCTCAACAGTTCTATCACCCTATCGAGTGCTTGGGTTCTAGATAATCCTTGGTGTAATCTGATAGGTTCTGATATTTGATCCCCAACGGTAAGCACCGGATTCAAGTAAACCATCGGTTCCTGAAAAACCATTGATATTTTATTACCCCTGATCTTTCTCATCTCATTTTCAGAAAGTCTTAACAAATCCTCCCCTTCAAAATATATTTCTCCAGATTCTATCTCACCGGGAGGATTTGGAACTAGCCTCATAATTGATAGCGCAGTAACGCTTTTACCGCAACCTGATTCTCCCACAACCCCAACTATTTCTCTATGATTGACCGAGAAATCTAAACCGTCAATTGCTCTCGCTGTACCATCTTGTGTGTGAAAAGAGGTTTTCAAATTCCGTATGGTCAATATTTCTTTCTGCATCTGTTTCAGGTACTCCTTGCATTCGCCATTTAAATGCCAACTCGTCGGAATTTCGGATTTAGAGCTTCATTTAGTCCGTCTGCCACTAGATTCAGTCCCATAACAGTAATGAAAATTCCAAAACCCGAAAAGATACTCATCCAAGAGGCTCTACGAATAAACATCTGTGCTTGATACAATAAAAAACCCCAGCTGATTTGCTCAGGATCGCCTAGTCCCAGGAAACTGATCCCGGCCTCAATAGTTATCGCAGATCCGACTTCCAGTGCAGTGTTAACGATTACCGGAGGAAGAGCATTCGGTAGTATCTCTGAAAACATAATACGACTGTCATTTGCACCTAAAGACCGAGCGGCATCCACGAACTCCGACTTTTTTATTTTTAGGTACTCCCCGCGCACAAGGCGAGCAGTACGCGGCCATGAAAGAATCCCTATAGCAAAGACAATATTCCAAATCGAGGCTCCCAGGAGGGCAACCATAATTACAGCTAGGAAGAAACGCGGGATGACCATGAAAAACTCTGTTATCCGCATCAAGGAACCATCCAACCAGCCTCCATAGTAGCCACTAAGTGATCCCACGATTAACCCGATAACTGTAGAAAGACCAGCGGCGACTAATCCCACCATGGCAGAAGTTCTAGCCCCTACAATCACTTGATGGAAAACTTCTCTACCCAAGTCATCTGTCCCAAATAAGTGACTGGCTGATGGAGGCAAGAAAGGGTCTCCAACCATCTTCATTGCGTTAACACTAATAAAGAGAGGAATGACCCACCCAAAAATGAAAACACCCAAAAGCATCGCTAGCCCTACTAGCGAGCTCCTGTTGCGAGAAAACCTGCTGGCAAAATCCTTGTACCTTCCAAGGTTTAAAGCCTGAAGCTTTCCAAAGAATGTATTTGTGCAGTTCAATTAAATTACCTCTTTGCTGAACACATTGCTCCCCGGAGAAGTGGTGATTCCGGGCTCATCTGATTTATCCCCCCAGATTTATATATCCAGAATAACCTTATCATACCTGGTCTTATTTCACCCCCAAATTTTACATTATGGGTTAACTTACTCTGCAATTATCCATATCTGATTCGGGGATCTAATATGCAATATACTAAGTCGGTGAGAAAATTGGCGATCATAATGGCGACAGAAATAAAAATGAAGATTCCCATCAGCACAGGATAATCCCGGCTCAATATGGAGTCGTATGTCAAACGACCAATTCCGGGCCAAGAGAACACAGTCTCAGTTAATACCGATCCCGCAAACATCATACCGAGATCCATTCCGATTAGCGTAACTACCGGTATCATTGCATTGCGAAGCATATGTTTTAGCACCACTACCCGTTCGGCCAGACCTTTGCTGCGTGCAGTTGTCACAAATTCTTTCCGAAGTGTTTCCAGCATCGATGTTCGTGTTATGCGACAAATCAAGGCGATGTTATAAGATGCGAAGCATAATGCTGGAAGCACCAGATGTTTGGACACATCCAAAATACGGGTTAATCCTCCGGAACTCAGTCTCATGTCGTACATTCCCCCGGTGGGGAATACATCTAATTTAAGAGCGAATACAATGACAAGAATTTGTCCGAGCCAGAATATTGGAAGAGAGTAGCCAGCGAGCGATCCAAAGGCGATCAAATTATCCCGAGCGGAAAATGGCTTTATTGCTGCAAGAACGCCGAGAAAAATCCCTCCAAAAGACGCAATAATAAGTGCTGTGAACATGAGAAGAAGTGTCGCAGGTATGCGCTCCAAAATCAGGTAAAGCACCGGCACGTGGTAAGTAAAAGAGAACCCGAGGTTTCCTTTCAAAACAGACCTGATGTAACTTACCAGCTGAACGTATAAAGGCTTATCAAGCCCAAATTCCTGCCTCATAGTTTTTATCATCTCTTCGCTAGCTCCATCCTGCAGAAGCAGGCTCACAGGATCCCCGGGTGTAAGATGAATAAGGAGAAAGTTCAGTATGATAATGCAGAGAATTAGTGGTAGTGTCTGGAGAAGCCGTTTAAGTGCATAGTGAAACAATCCTTGTTGCACCCCAAATTACCTCACATAGCTGTGTCTCATTCAGAAGGCCATTGAACTCTCTGTATGAGAAAAAGTTCCGTTTAGGTGAAAACGCCGATAACTGTCCATTTATATATCTTGCCTCTTTTCCTTGAATTTAACTGGAAAAGTAGTTGGCTATCATTGCTCAGGAGAGCTGCCACAGTTTATCAAATTGGGATATTAACAAGCACTCTCGCCTGCATTAGAGCATTTCTAATCGGCCAAGTAATGCATTATACCCGATTCGCTATTAACGCGCTTATAGCGGGCAACCTCCCCGAAGAAGGCGTTTCTATCTTTTGGACTAATACATTGGACTAATACAAACGCATTTATTTCTTTGACATGAGCTCCATTTACCCTCCCCCCTCCCCACTGGGGAGAGGGGAGGGTGAGGGGCCATTTCACTAGATGTAATAAAATTAAATGCTTATGCATTAGATAGAAGTACGTCTATCCCTCTTTCCTCGCACAGCTTATCAGAATTTGAAAAGACTTTTTCTGTCTCCTGAAACCATTGTAGCTAAATTGAGTTACTTCTTCCAACCGACATTTTCCATATGATGAGTCCAGTAGGGTCCTTCGGGTAGCCCAACAAGTTTTGCAGAATGCGCCATCGGATAAGGAACCTCGAGTGTCCAAAGAACCGGAAAATCGTTGGTAATCAGTTTTTGGATACTCTTGAAGCTTTGACCTGCCTTTTCCCTTGACGTGGCCTCTGAGGCTTGCTGGAAGAGCCGATCCACTTCCGGGTTTGAGTAACCCATGGCGTTTGTAAATGGAAGATCACCAATCTGCGAAGTAAGGTATAATCTTGCAGTTCCCACTGCAGGGTCGGGTCCCATTGTTAACGACCAGTATGTGAGATCAAATTTCTTTTTCTTGAAAACCTCATCTATAGTGGCTGCATATTCGAGGGGTTTTAATATAATGTCGATCCCAACTTCCCGAAGCTGAGCCTTTATAATTTTGGCTGTCGAGTCAAAATCGGTCCGAGAGGGAGCATACACAAATTCGAGAGGGAAACGAATGCCCTTGCTATCCCTTTTATAACCGGATTCGTCTAGTAGTTTATTTGCTTTGGCTGGATCATACTCAAATTTCTTTACGTCATTCGTAAAAGCCCACGTTATGGATGAAGGAATCGGTCCAACCGGAATCTTTCCGTACCCAAAATACGCCTTTTTTGCGATTTCATCCAAATTTGTTGCATGAGCTATGGCATATCTTACATTTTTATTCCCAAGATACTGGTTTCTAAGGTTAAATAAAGTCATGGCTAGAAGACCGTCATGGGCGTAAATAGGGGTAACAACAAAACCCTTTGCTTCCAAAACCTTCATTTCGGAAATTGCCATGGCATAGGGAGCAAGGATATCCACCTCGCCTTTCTCAAGAGCGCTAACCCTGGCGACACCATCGGTGATGACACGGAAAATTATTTTGTCCAATATAGGTTTGTCCTTTCGCCAATAATTCGGGTTTCTAACAACAGTTAAGTGGCTTCCTTGCTTAAATTCCTCAAACATGAATGGCCCGGTACCAACTGGCTTAAAATTATACGGATTTTTTAGGATGTCCGTATTTTCATACAAATGCTTCGGCAGAATTCCCGAATACCAACATGAGAGGTAAGAACTCGTGGGGAAAAAAGGCTTTTCAAACTTGAAGACCACCGTATTAGGATCTGGAGTCTCTATCTTCGATATAGGCCCAAAGGCCTGTTTACCAAGAGGATGAAACTTTTCCGCTACCTCTTTTATTGTAAAAGCGACATCAGCTGAAGAGAAATCCTTTCCATCATGCCATTTTATTCCTTTACGTAATCTAAATGTCCAGGTTTTTCCATCACTTGAGAAATCCCAGGATTCAGCAAGTTCAGGAAGCATATTGCCTTTCATGTCATAGTCAACAAGCGCATTGAACATGGTATACGATACCATGATCGGGGAAATTGCATAGCTCATGCTGGGAGCTAGCGTGGACGGGTTAGCTGATATGGCTGCAACAACTGTTCCCCCTTTTTTGACCTCCTGGGCATAACAAAGCTGACATAACAAAAAGACTACCATGGAGATACCGGCTAAGAATCTGATTGTCAAATATCCACGATTATACTTTTCTTGTCTCATTTTTCTCTCCTCCTCCCTACGGTTAGTATTGTTCCCTATAGCTTGTTTAGACACCATACTATAAAAAATGTGCTCAAACTCACCTCCCTATCTAATGAGATTATTTTTTTGCATCCGTTTGAACTCCAAAGGTCGGATGCAAAGGCCAAGCAAGCTCGCCAGCGGGAACGTTTGCTATTCCCGCTTTTATTATCTTAGTCATTTCCGCAACTCTTTTTGCTACACTCTTGATTGAATTGATCCCTATTACGTCTTCTTGAAATCCTTTCTTTGATTCTTGTGTTGACGAGCGAATTGGAAAAGGGAATCCTTGGGTACAACTTCCTCCCCAATAACATCCTATGCTCTCTTTCGGTCTGTCGGCACCTACGCTCACGACGATCATGTCATGAAGCATCAACCACCTGGCCATATCAAATAAGGTATGTTCTTGACCACCGTTCCGGGCATACGCAATTGTGAGAAGACCCGCAACCTTGTTTCGTAGAGCCATGCCTTTAAACTCCAAAGCCATTGACCTGTCCATGAGAGCTTTAAGCTGCGCTGTCACGCCTCCGAAATATACCGGAGCTCCAATAATAAAGCCATCTGCCTTTGCCATCATTGCCATAACCTCATTGCCACAATCGTCTTTAATGGTTGGACATGGCTCTTCCAGCGTGCCCTTTTGGCCGCAAGCATAATCCGCGATACAAGGTTTTACCGGTTTCTCCCTTAGAGAAACGAATTGGGTAACTACGTTTCCGACACTCTCAGCCGTTTCAAGAGCCAGTTTCACAAGTTGTTCCGTATTTCCTTTTCTCGGACTTCCAGCGATCCCCAAAATCTTTACAGGTGTCATTTTTCAACCTCCTTATGGAATTAGGTTCATCTTGTGTCTTCAATCATTCGAATCGAGCTGTTTCGCTTTTGAGTTATCGTCAATTCCTTAATGATGGAATTCTAAGGTTTCATAATCCCATCATATTTCCCATCTTATCTTATTAAGACTGATTCAACTAAATTGAACCGTTTTCCCCATAGCCTGACCCTGAACTCTAAACTTTAGTTCGAATTTTACGTTTCTTAGCATTTCGCCTGTTGCAGTAATCTTCATAAGGAGGTGGATATGGAATATCCAAAGGTAGTCCCAAGAGGCGAGATATGTGCTCACTCCCGTCGCGGACAAGCTGAACAATAGAATGTTCTATCTCAGGATTGAAACGATATGAAGGGATGGTCACAACCAAGCTGGCTATAACTTGAGCTTTTGAGTCAAATATAGGACAGGCAATCCCAACAGCTTCTGGAGTTCGTTCCCCTTCCGTTTTCGCGTACCCATTAAGCCGAACCTCTTTCAAATCCTCTCTGACCCGCTTTGGGTTCGTAACTGTTCGGCTTGTCACAGCCTCTAGACCGGAATTGATGATTTTTTTAATTTCCTTTTCAGGGAGGTAGGCCATAATTGACTTGCCACTCGCTCCAGGATGGAGTGGGAGTGACATTCCGATCGGCGTATTAAACCTTATCAACTGGCTACAAGGTAATTCATCAGTGAATATAAGCTTCTTTTTTGACCTTTCGTATATAGAAAGA